>ENA-UPTF01000290-UPTF01000290.1-marine-metagenome-genome-assembly--contig:-NODE-290-length-36172-cov-2.976119_pt1 | contig 36172 bp, 29 predicted proteins | sample MGYA00238166_ERZ767019 | MGnify/ENA primary metagenome ERZ767019 (study PRJEB28930, sample SAMN06266391) | marine metagenome | isolation source: Sea water from 250 m depth | place: Atlantic Ocean | study... | reverse complement strand
AAAACTTAGGTCTGGGCCTAATTCGCGATCTAGATTTTGTCTAACATATTCGGCTTGGGCCGAAAATCTGCCGTTTACGAAGGCGGATTCGAAACCAAGCTTGTTGTAGCTATCAACGCCTTCTATGTGCCCTGTATTAACAATACGATGGTCATCCTGATGGGATTCTGGCCGAGCTCTCAGACGTAATCTATCGCCATCTGGAGTTTCGCGCGCCACATTAATGCCCAGATGGAATAGAGTATCAGCGCCGCCAATCTCCGGACGATAAATAAAGCGGCTTGCAACTCCATCTCCGCGCACCTTGTTATTGGCGCCATGAGTATACGTTGAAGCGGCAAAGTTATAGTTTTCACCCCAGCGTTGATAGCCAATACCGGTTCGTCTGCTGGTAACCAGAGCATTAGGCAGAGATCTCTCGGTGAAGGTTATGTGATTCGAACTTGTGATTTCCTCTAAGCTGGAGAATTGTTTGAAGTTTCCAATGGTAATGCGTGAGTTTTCTGAGGCGTTGTAACGGATATATCCGTCCTTAAGCTCTGGATCATCAGGGGCGAAATCGTATTGAATACGCCATTCCCATCTGCTAGAAAGATCTCCGCCAACGAATAATCGGCCACGTCGAATTTCCGTACCATCATTATAAGAGAATTTATCGTTGTCAAAAGCTGTGGCATCAGCTTGGATCCTGCCTCCCCACTCAAAAGTGGGAAAGCTTGATTGCGCCATTACGTTCGTGGATAGAGCACTCATAAAAATTGAAAAAATGAAATTTCTAGCATCCATAAATTATCTCTATCGCCATAAAAGTAATCAGCAGTAAACTGAACAAGGTTCAGAACGAAAAAATTTTGTCATCAAGAGGTTGAAATTATTAACACTCTCTGCCCTGAAGAAGGGTAGAAAAATGCTTATTCGGAAACCGTCTATTTTGAGTTTATTTGGATGAAAGCAGCAAAAGCCGATTTCCTATTTGTTGGGACACATCTGCAATATCGCCGATAAGGTCAATGATTCTATATAGGAACATTACTTCAACAGCAGGTAAATCATTCTCCAGAGCCAATAGATCCGCCCGGATAACGACTTGTGCTTTATCGCTGTCTCTCTCAATCTTATCCAGTTCATTCAGCAGCCCCTGAAGTAAATCAATTTCCTTGCCAGAGAAACCGCTTTCCAGTAACTCGTCCAATTCACTGATTGCATCCTTGGCTTTTTCTGCGGCTTTTATACTCAATTTCAGCATTTGCTGAGCCGAAGCGGCCATGGATTGTGGAAAAACCATCTTTCGTCCCAACATTAACCCGGCAATATCCTTGGCCTTGTTGGCCATTCGGTCTTGAACGGTCAGCAGTTCAATCACATCAGATCGAGCAAAAGGCATCCACACGGATTTAGGCAGATTAGCTCGAATGGCATGCTTTATTTCATCAGCCTGGTTTTCCGCTTCTACAATTTGAGCCTGTAGTTTAGCTGCCTGCTGCCAATTATTGCCATTGGCAGCAATCAGAAACTCCTCCAATAATTGGCTACATTGATATGTCTTACCAATATGCTCCTGTATAGGCTTGACCGGGGATTTCCCCAATAAATCAATTATTACACTAGACATTTTTGGCTCACTTTTTGTTTGAACTTGGCAAATTCTTTAATCATTCTGAATTCCAATCATAAATTTTTTAGATTATCCGAATATGAAGCGTAGTAGAAAGAAAAACACTATAGAAAGAGCGGCGCCAACTGGTAGTGTTACGATCCAAGATAAAAAAATCTTACCAACAACGCGCAGATTCAACGCGCCGATCCCTCGAGCAATCCCCACACCCAATACGGCACCCACCAATGTATGGGTGGTAGAGACAGGTATTCCCGTTCCTGACGCGATGACCACGGTAGTGGCAGCAGCTAATTCGGCAGCAAAGCCTCTACTGGGGGTCAGCTCAGTAATATTGCGCCCAATCGTTACTATGACACGGTAACCAAGCGTAGCAAGTCCTATTACGATACCCCCGGCACCAAGCAATAGGATCCAAACCGGCAAGGCTGATTGAGTATCGAAAACACCTCCGCTTTGAACCACTCCGTTTATCGCGGCGAGCGGGCCGATAGCGTTTGCCACATCATTGGAACCATGGGCAAATGCCATGGAACAGGCAGTGAAAATCATCAGCACTCCGAATAAACGTTCAAGGCTGGCGAATCGGTTGTTTGGGTCTTCATGGGGGTCTTCTTCGATTTTGCTAACCAGGTAATACCCGATCGCCATAGTTACGAATCCTGCTAGGATTGAATAGAACACGGACTCTCCGAAACTCAAATCGAGACCCACATGTCTGAGACCCTTTACCAGGGTGACCATCGCAATGGTAAAACCAACTAGGAAGATATAACCAGGAATATATTTCTTGGCATTTGCGAAAGGATCTTCTGTATCCAGTACCAAGTACTGCACACTAAGAAAAAGAATGAACGCAATGCTTCCAGAGACAACGGGTGAAATAACCCAACTGGCGACAATGGAACTAACCTGCCCCCACTCCACCGAATCCGCTGAGATACCAACGACAGCAAAACCAATGATCGCACCTATAATGGAATGGGTAGTGGAAACAGGCCAACCTTTCCAAGAAGCTAGAAGTAGCCAGGTGCCGGCAGCGAGCAATGAAGCCAACATGCCATATACCAGGAGCTCAGGATTGGTATCAAATCCTGCAGTATCTGCGTTGATGATGCCACTGCGTATTGTAGAGGTGACCTCTCCACCTGCTAGGTAGGCACCGGCAAATTCGAACACCATCGCAATGACTATTGCTTGTTTGATAGTAATAGCACGCGCACCTACTGAAGTGCCCATAGCGTTTGCGACATCATTGGCACCGACACCGTAGGCCATAAAGAAACCAAATACACAGGCCAAAGCTAATAAGATCGTTCCGTATTGCGAAATTATTTCTGACATTTGAAGTATTCTCGAAAGTTAACGTTATTAATGTTACTGGGAATCAATGGCCACAGATGATTTAAACCTTCTCTCAAAAAGTCGCCGAATCTACTTCAGCACCCACGTTATTAAAAGATAGGTATGCTGTAACGATTCGAGCAATGAATTTGCAAAAAAATTAGACCGCATCTATAGCCTCCAAATGGTACGGAGAGCACAAAAACTTGAGGCCAAATATAAAGCCTAATTGTTACAGAATTATGACAACTCGTTTAATCGACTGACTTAGATCAAGCCCCTCTCGTCACATAGAGTTAACGTGAGACGATGTGTTAGAATCGCCGGCCCTAGCCAACAAAATCTCTAGCTTTGAGCTACCCAAGGTTAAGTCTCACCTTTTATGACACAACCGATTGACAACAACCCCCTCAGAGTGGTCGTCGACAATTCAGTTACCGATTCTACTGAGGACTATCGGCGTTTAGAGGATTTGGATCTCAATAGCAGTGCTTATTATGAGAATCGCGAACTCAGTTATTTGAAATTCAATTTTCGGGTTCTCGAGCAGGCCAAAAATAATAATCATCCATTACTCGAACGTCTTACCTTCCTTCTTATATTTACCTCCAATCTGGACGAGTTCTACGAAATTCGAGTTTCCGGTCTTAAGAAACAACTGGAATTTGGACGTCAAGGTCAGGATGCCGATGGAAAATACCCGGAACAAACCCTGAAAGAAATTCATGAACAGGTGCGGGAAGCTCTAGATGAGCAATATCGAATCTTAAATGAAGAATTACTGCCCTCCCTTGCCGATGAAGACATCCATTTCATTCATCGCTCAAAATGGAGCAAGGATTTGGCAGCCTGGGCTAAAAAATACTTTTTCGAAGAAGTAGTTCCAGTGGTAAGCCCTCTAGGATTAGATCCTGCACACCCATTCCCAAGATTGGTTAATAAAAGTTTGAATTTTATTTTGTCTCTCGAAGGCAAAGATGCGTTTGGCAGAGACAGCGGGCTAGCAATCGTACCCGCGCCTCGCTCGCTACCGAGATTAATAAAAGTGCCAAATGACATAATTCCCGAAGGAGATAACTTTATCTTCTTATCGTCAATTATTCACAATTATGTCGAAGAATTTTTTCCCGGCATGTCTGTCAATGAATGTCATCAGTTTCGAGTAACAAGAAATTCAGACCTAGAAATGTCCAATGTTGAAATTGAAGACGTCGCTAGCGCTTTACAAGGTGAACTCCACAGTCGTCGTTTTGGTGCTGCGACAAAACTGGAAGTCGGCAAGGAATGCCCTGAAGAATTAACAAATTTTCTTTTGGAACGCTTCAATCTGACTGAAGAAGAATTGTTCAGACTCGATGGGCCGGTGAACATACAACGGATTATGGCGGTGATGGATATGGTTGACCGACCCGAATTACGGTTTCCCAAATTTTCTACCGAGATCCCAAAAGCACTGGAAGAAAATAGTGATATTTTTGCAGCAGTGCATAAGGAAGACCAGCTACTGCTTCACCCTTATGAGTCCTTTACACCGATTATTGATTGGGTTCGTCAGGCAGCCAAAGACCCATCAGTGCTATCCATCAAACAAACCCTCTATCGAACCAATGAATCTTCTGAATTGGTCGAAGCACTGATCGAAGCTGCACGCAATGGTAAAGAAGTAACGGTAGTCATTGAATTAAGAGCGCGATTTGATGAAGAAGAGAACATAAATTTTGCCAGCATTCTCCAGGAAGCCGGTGCGGTAGTTGTCTATGGAGTCATGGGCTACAAAACTCATGCGAAAATGTTGCTATTTGTGCGTAGAGAAGGAAATAAGCTAACTCGCTATGCGCATCTTGGCACCGGTAATTATCATCGCAAAACTTCACTGCTTTACACTGACTACAGCTTGATGACTGCGGATGAAGTTCTGTGCACCGATGTGCACAAAGTTTTTCAGCAAATAACTGGAATGGGTAAGAAAATTCATCCCAAACTGCTCATTCATGCGCCGTTTAACTTACGTAAAAACATAGTCAAGCTAATTGAACAAGAAAAGGCTGCAGCTTACGAGGGCGAACCAGCTCGAATCATTGCTAAAATGAATGCCCTAACTGATACGGAAATCATTAAAGAATTCTATGAGGCCTCTCAGGCAGGGGTTCAGATCGACTTAATTGTTCGCGGAACTTGCTGCCTGAAACCCGGCATACCCAATGTTAGTGAAAACATAAGAGTAGTTTCAGTTGTCGGTCGGTTTTTAGAGCATTCCAGAGTTTATTTTTTCCAGAACGCTACTCATCAAATTTACTGTTCTTCGGCAGACCTCATGGAAAGAAACCTTTCTAATCGAATTGAAGTTTGTTTCCCGATCTTAAAGAAAAAACACGCTAATCGCATAATAGAAGAGATGGAAATCTACTTGGAATCCCCGACGCAAACCTGGGACTTAGATTCTGAGGGTGTTTATAGTGAAAGGATTTCCGAAGAAGAGGAATTATTGGATGTTCAGAATCAGTTGTTAAAGCGGTTTACGCAAACCTAGGCTACCCACTTGGCAAAACTTACTTCTGGCAACTCGCTCGACTCCATGGCTTGAAATGTTTTTCCATTCTTTGCCATAAAGTCCAGCATACCTTCCCTCAATGCCGTCGCGCTAAAGTTTATAGTTTCGATTTTATAAGCTTCCATTAACGCTACTAAAATACACCACCCTGCAAGTAACAAATCGCGTCGTCGCTCTTTTAAACCTAGGAGCGGGGTGTGATTAGCAATCGATGCGGCTATATCTTGTTTTAATGCATGCAACGCACTCAAGTGAATCTGCTTTTCACCGTAGCCATGAGCCTCGCAAATAAATGCAAGCATTTTTACTGTTCCAGAAGAAGCAAATGCTTCTTCCCATTGTGATCGCTCAACTACCGGAGCGATTGAATCAAATACTGTGTGCGCAGCTACAACACCATCACTCATTTGATCTAGCAATGAAGGCAACGGAGCAGAAGAATACCCGAAAAATTTATCACGCCAAGTAACGCTGCCTATGGTTAATGACTCCGTCAATAAGCGATCATGATTTTTACCAATAACTATTTCAGTGCTACCACCACCAATATCAATAATTAATCGGTGAGAATCACTAACAGGTAATGTAGTAATTACTCCAGCGTAAATTAGAACAGCTTCTTGCGTCCCCGTTATAACTGAAATATCGATTCCTTTATCTTTGGCTGCTTGAATGAATTCTGCGGAATTTTCAGCTAAACGAAATGTGTTGGTTCCTAAGGCCCAATAGCGATTTACAGGATACTGCTTCATTAGGAGTTTAAAGCGGTGCAGACAGGAAAGTCCGCGCTCGAATGCTTCTGGAGAAATTCGTCCAGATTGGCCTACATTTTCGCCCAGTTGAACTTTTTCACTCAGTCTTTCAATGATCTGTATACGTCCGTCTTCCCATTCACCAATTAGCAAATGAAAACTGTTTGATCCCAGATCAATACATGCATGCATAAAACACTAGCCAGCCTGTCCTACTCGAATTGAAATTGGACCACGACCACACAGACTTTCTTAAAAGTCTAAGTAAGATATCGACAGCTACTAGGGATAGTATAGAAGTCTAAATTACAACCGACCTAGATCATCGATTGCTGATAATTTTCTAGGCCTATTCGATCAATCAGTGATAACTGAGTCTCCAACCAATCGATGTGTTCTTCCTCGCTATCTAATATAGAAGAAAGAAGATCACGACTGACGTAATCGCTGACAGATTCACAGTAAGCGATACCTTCTTTGAGGTCTGGACAGGCTATGTGCTCAAGACTCAGATCACACTCCAGCATTTCCTTTACGTTCTCGCCAATCATGAGTTTGCCTAAATCCTGCATATTAGGTAGACCTTCCAAGAACAAAATTCGCTGAGTAAGCTGATCTGCGTGCTTCATCTCATCGATGGATTCTTCGTATTCCTTTTCAGCCAGCCTTTTAAGACCCCAGTCTTCAAACATACGGGAATGCAGGAAATATTGATTGATAGCGATGAGTTCATTGCCTAGGGCTTTGTTTAAGTATTGAATAACTTTCGGATCAGTGGCTTGCATTCCTTATTCCTCGACAGGGGTCCTAAACAGGTTAGCGAAATATTCTCTCCTTAGTGTCGGCAAGTCAAGGAAATTATTTCGTAAGTCCATGATATATAACGTAAATATTAATGATAAACAATCCCATTTCGATTTACAAAACGCACAAAAATTATGCACAAAAACACTGCGGATTTAATTGAGTAAAGGGGGAGTCTTAAGCGGCGTTTACAAAGTCGGGAGACTTGCTGAATTCTTTGACGATAGTTTGTGCGAGCTTGCCGCATTTGCCACAATCACTTGCCACACCAGTTTTTGCCTGGACATCGGAGAAACTATTAGCACCACCGCGGCAAATGTCGCGGATTTGATGGTCGGTTACTTGGCGGCAAATACAAACGTACATAGACTCGTCTCAGAACTGCTTTAACTTTAAATCTAAATGAGAATGATTGTCAACCACATTTGTATCTGTTACGTTTACTGCGTTTGTGATAAAACCTTTATTCGTAGTAACTTATTGTATTTTAAGAATTTTACCTAAATTATGAATCAAACACCCCTTTCAGCTGCAAATAGCGGAGATCGTTGCGCAGTACTCAAAATAGCCTCAGAACCCGCCGAATTGAGGAGTCGACTTTATGCTCTCGGGATCATTCCGGGGTCAGAATTGGAAATATTGCGGTTCGCTCCTATGGGGGATCCTATTCAAGTCAAAGTTGGCGGTAGCTTTGTTAGCATTAGAAAAGCAGAAGCCGACATCATTCAGGTCGAGATACAGTAAATATGCGAAAAATTGCACTCATCGGTAATCCAAACTGCGGCAAAACCACTCTCTTCAATATTCTTACTGGCGCCAATCAAAAAGTCGGTAACTGGCCTGGAGTAACGGTTGAAAAGAAATTTGGCCACTTTCCCCTTGTTGATGACGAAATCGAATTAGTGGATCTGCCGGGTATTTATTCCTTAGAGCTGGAACACAAAGGGGTCGACGAAGAAATCGCTTTTGATTTTATTGAGCAGGGAGATATCAGCTTAATCATCAATATTATCGATGCAACCAATCTGGAACGCAGTCTGGTTCTAACACAACAGCTACTGGAAAAATCCATTCCCACGGTAGTCGCTCTAAATATGCTCGATGTAGCAGAGCAGCAAGGAATGGTTGTTTCTCCTCAAAAGTTAGAAGGGCAGCTTAATGTACCTATTGTTTCATTAATCGCTTCCCGCAAAGAAGGAATCGCAGAACTTAAAGCTACCTTGGAGGCGGTTTTAGCAGAACCGACCAGAGGAATTAGTGAATTACTGGGGGAAAGCAAAGATAAAATCGATGACAAAATTTTGCAGCGCTATCATCAATCTAGGCAGTTGGTGAATGGCGTCGTAGAAGTAAACCCGACTCAACACAGCCTTTCTGAACGTATCGATGGCGTTGTTCTTAACCGCTGGCTCGGCGTGCCTATCTTTCTTCTCATGATTTACTTGATGTTTACAGTGGCAGTAAACGTAGGCGCAGTGTTTATCGACTTCTTCGACATACTGTTCGCCGCAGTATTAGTCGATGGCACTACCTGGTTACTAGAACAAATATCTATGCCCGCTGTGGTTATTACTTTGCTAGCGCAAGGTGTAGGTGGCGGAATTACTTTAGTTGCCACATTTATTCCGGTAATCGGTTTTCTCTATTTATGCCTCTCATTCCTGGAAGATTCTGGTTATATGTCGCGAGCTGCATTTGTAATCGATCGAGTCATGAGCGGTATCGGGCTTCCAGGCAATGCATTCGTGCCATTAATCGTTGGCTTTGGCTGCAATGTACCGGCGGTAATGGCAAGTCGCACTTTAGGACGTAACAGCGACCGGTTAATGACAATATCAATGGCACCTTTTATGAGTTGCGGAGCGCGACTGACGGTATATGCCTTGTTTGCCGCAGCGTTTTTTCGGGAGAACGGTCAAAACATTGTTTTCGGGTTATATTTATTAGGAATTGGTTTAGCGGTATTTACAGGCTGGATCTTTCGTAAACAATTGTTTACTGGTGAGATCACTCCATCTTTTCAAGAGATGCCCGCCTATCATGTTCCTATTCCACGAAATATTTTGTTAACAACCTGGTTTCGTCTAAAAGGTTTCATCTTTCGTGCCGGCAAGACTATTGTTGTTGTGGTAATCGCTTTAAGCTTTCTAAATTCTATTGGCACCGATGGGAGTTTCAATAATGAAGATTCAGAGAATTCTGTCTTAAGTGTTATTGGCAAATCAATTACCCCTGCATTCGCGCCATTAGGTATAGAAGAAGATAACTGGCCAGCTACAGTTGGATTGTTCACCGGCATGTTTGCAAAGGAAGCAATTGTCGGAACGCTTGATGCTTTATATAGTGAACCCGCAGGTAATGAGGGTAATGGTGGTCCGCCTGATTTGATAGGTGCCGCTAGTGAAGCAATCGGGACAATTAGTACGGAACTAGCCTCACTCGGTGGCGCTTTAGTTGATCCATTAGGCATTTCCATCGGCGATGTTTCAGACGTTGAAGCGGTCGCGGAGGAACAAGAAGTAAACAGCAGTACGCTGACCAACATGGCATCCCTATTCTCAGGCCCATTTGCTGCGTTCTGTTACCTTGTATTTATTCTTTTATATGCTCCCTGCGTGGCGGTGCTCGGAGCCATAAATAAAGAAGCGGGTTGGCGCTGGACTTTGCTGGTTTTTAGCTGGTGTACAGGGCTAGCTTATATAGCTGCAACTGTTATTTATCAAATAGGAACATTTTCAGTAAATCCAATGTTTTCGTCAATCTGGATAGCTGCCATGTTAACCATACTGGCAGTTTTTATTCTTAACCTGAAGAGATTATCCAGTAAGATAGTTCCAAAGAATCTAATTCAGGCAGTCCAGGTCTAAACGGAGCGAATTCTTGTCAGATCCTAACGCACAGGTTTTAAATCAGCCTGTCTTTAAGCTATTGGCTAGCGCTTTTGTCGTAGTCCTGTTGCTCAAACTCTTTTTTGCAGCAACGCTTGATTTATACAGCGACGAAGTATTTTATTGGCAAGCCTCCGCATACCCCGCTCTTGCCTATAGCGATCTTCCATTCATGACTTCTTTTTTAGTGGGTATTGGCTCAAGCGTTGAAGCAGCTAATCCATTTACAGCTCGATTACTCTTTATTTTATTAGGATCATTACTTCCTTTTCTCATTTATTGGTTAGCATTACCAATAACAAACAGACAACAAGCATTAGAAGCAGCAATCTTAAGTCTTTGCCTACCTCTAGCTGGCTTTCTAGGCTTACTGGCTGTGCCCGACGTACCCCTTTTAGTATTTGGCATACTTTCCATTGGATTCTTTGATCGCGCGCTACGCAACAATGATTTAGGGTTTTGGATTGCTACTGGCGTTTGTGTGGCACTCGGCCTCAGTACTCACTATCGCTTTTTTTTGTACCCCATAGCAGCAATTCTATTTCTCTCTTTTTATGCCCCAGCACGATCACAATTCAGAAATCCAAAACTATGGCTAGCAATGATAATAGCCTCAATCGGTTTAACACCGATACTTTGGTTTAATATGAACAATGAATTGAGTAGTGCCGGTTTTTATTTCGTCGATCGACATCCCTGGGAGTTTGAGCTAGCTGGATTACTCCACGTATTCAAGCAAGCTGGACTTTCAACTCCTCCTTTATATGCAGTTTTTTTATTCACTATTTTTATTTTGTACAAAAAATCAAAAGAAGGAAATCTCAGCGCTGCACTTTTGTTTAGCATGGCTGTAACTAATTTATCGGTGTATCTGGTGTTAGCGCCATGGACCGATGCTACTAGCACTAGTATTCATTGGCCATTATCCGGGTATATGCCGCTACTTGTCTTTTCTCCTTTGGCAATACGGGAAACTTATAGCTGGGCAGAGACCAAGTGGAACAATTTAGTCGCAACAAGAATCATTGCAGCCATCCCAGTAATTGGATTCACCGGCACCGTAATAGTATTTCTTGGAGTAGGATCACAAGCCTTCCAATTGCCACTGCAAAGCATTGTTGGTACGGGTGTACTTTCTAACAAGATGGCAGGCTGGGATGAATTTGCCGCTCACACAAAATCAGTTCTTATAGCTCAGTTTGAATCTGATAGCCCCATTATTGTTACTGACAATTATTACACTGCAGCTCAGGTTGAATTCGCTAGAATCTCACAAGAGGTATACACGCTGGACCGCGATAAAGCGGTGAGAGATGGACGAATAACCCAGTACGAATTATGGAACAAGGATGAAGCGGGAATGGAATTTCAAAGTGATCGCCCAGTCTTATACATTAATGAAGACAGCACACTCACCGTTTCCGACAAACATGATTTATTGGCATTGATGTGTAGACGAGTTGATCAACTTAATCTGGTAGATGAATTATCACTCTACAATGGTGACAAAGCATTTAGTTTTTATCGCGCTAACAGACTAATAAGCGAGGCTTCTAATCGAGCGCAACCCTGCCCTTTCCCTCCTCGTGCCTGGATCGACTTTCCGGCAGAAAACGATGTTTTAAGTGGAGTGGTGAACGTCAGCGGCTGGGCATATAACGAGGATATTGGCATCGATTCAGTTGAATTGATTATCGACGGGGCAGTGGTCGGCAGGACTAATTATGGAATGTCTCGACCAGACGTCGTTACTGCAATGGATATAAGAACCGATCCTAATGCCCCAAGTTTAGGTTTTAATATTGAGGTTGATAGCTCAACTATTGCAAATGGAAGAGCAGAGCTTGCTATCGATTTAATAAATAGACAAGGAAATCGAACTCGCTACGGGCAGCGATTAATTAGAATTCTCAACGAACGGGAATTCTAGAGGTCTAAGTACTTCGACGGCAATACGCCATTCGTTGCTTTCATGAAAGCGCCATTGGCGCAGATAGCTAGCCTGGAAAAACTGAATATCTTCATCTTCGCTTAGAGCCAATGCCTCACCTCGGTTCGCTTGCATTATGCCGTAGGTGTATCCCATATCTTTCGACGTGGACAGATAACCACCCATGTATGTGAGACTTATTGGTACTGTCGTACTCAGCTGATTATCGAGATAGGCACCGTAAACAGAACTTGCTGCCTCTGCACCTATAGCAGGAGCCATTTCTGGCAAATAAACTCTTGTGTTCTCCAATCCATAACGTAGCAACGCTCTTTGACCGCCGCGAAAATTAATACTCAAACCAAACAAATTATCCGCATCAATTAAAGCCTGCATATCACTATTAGCATCCGCAATCATAACCGGGTGTGCCGTTTCATCTAATACAGCTTGCGTCTCTTGATACTCCGGTTCTACATTTAGATTTAGAAAACCGGGAATACTCGCAATCATATCCGCCATTAATTCCCAGCGGCCGTCATTCTTCTTCCAGACTGAAACCAAATGACCAAAGGAATACGGATCATTTTCCCCGGTGGTATTTATCGCTTCATAAGGCCCTGCAGTTAATCCTAAATCTCCATCCCTGGATACATCGATGTAGTGTGATTCCCAGGTTAGCTCTCCTGCCTGTTCATTAGTTCTGTATTCAACCAGAGCATCTACAGGTCCACGGTTAGTTCTAAATACAACTGAGCCTTCCCCGAGAAATTCCAAGAATGCCGCAGCACGACCGATATCATAAGCCAAATCGGCATAGGTTTGATCGGCGGCACTGAGTTCCAACCAGTACTGGCGCTGATCAATTTCCTGAGCGCCACTGTTTTTGAGGCTCATTGAAATTGAAAGTACGCCGAGGGCCATTACTATTTTGAGTCGATTAATCATGAATCCTTCAGGCTATTTAGTGGTCATTTGAACTTTTTAAATAGTAATCGGATTCTTTGGAAGGATATAGAGATAAATCACCCAAACACCCTATAAATTGGGTAAAGTACTGATTTTTAAACAATTCTAGTTAAAATAATCGCAACGCTTCCGATTGTCTTGATTCTCCCGAATCGATAAAATTTAGACTTGCCGGCACTGAGCTTGTTGCAAAAAAGATCACTAACACGGCAATCGGACTACTTAACCTCAAATCCTGGTCAAATAATCATCGTGCTTAGAAGATCGCTGCAGACAGTATTAATTTTGCTCATCGCTTCCAGCTTGGTTCATGACTAACTCTATCTTTGCTCAGCCTGTTGTTGTATGAAAATATCGAGACCTTATAATCGGTCTTCCCCATAACTTACTGGAATTCGCCATGCTTGATGAACTGTGGCAACAGTTAAAATCTGAAGCTGAAGCTGTGACTAAAGAAGAACCGCTTCTGGCAAGCTATGTTTATGCCTGTGTTCTGAATCACGAATCACTGCAATCGGCACTTAGTTTTATTCTGGCTAATAAGCTGTCGGATGACGTTATGCCAGTTGTCACCGTTCGTGAATTATTCGATGATGCGTTCTCTGCCTCGCCAAAAAATATCGAGCACGCCGCTTGCGACATTAAAGCGGTGTTTGAACGCGATGCTGCTATCTGCAGTTATTTGCCGGTAATTTTGTACTTGAAAGGCTTTCAATCGATTCAGGTACATCGTCTCGCCCACTTTCTTTGGCAAAATAATCGTAAAGAACTTGCCTTGTTCATACAAAGCAGAAACTCAGAAGTGTTTTCAGTAGACATCCATCCTGCCTGTGTCATGGGCCACGGAATAATGTTTGATCATGCTACAGGGATCGTGATCGGTGAAACTTCAGTTATCGAAGATAACGTTTCTATTTTGCAGCAGGTAACGCTCGGTGGTACAGGTAACGAACAAGGCAATCGCCATCCAAAGATCCGGTCGGGAGTCCTAATTTCCGCTGGCGCCAAGGTACTAGGGAACATAGAGATCGGCGAAGGTGCAAAAATTGGTGCCGGCAGTGTAGTCTTAAGCGATGTCGCTGCCCATACAACTGTTGTTGGCGTACCTGCACGTACAATTGGCAAGCCTACTTCCGACTCTCCGGCGGAAACCATGCAGCAGAATGTTTTTGAAGATGGATCTAGTAGCGATAAATGAAGAGAAGTTTCTAATTAAAGTTTCAAGTGTTGCTCTGCCAATTTAACGGATGCCCTGCGAGACTCACCTTTAAACAAAACCAGGCCGCCATTAGAAGAGGTTTTAGCTGACTACCGAATATTCAGTGATATACGTTCGGATGGCATTTGAGAATGAAATAAATGTGTAGTGGGCGATAAAAATTACTTAACCAGCGAACTGTATCAGCACGCCCGCGGCGATGGTTGATCCGATCACACCTGCTACGTTCGGACCCATAGCGTGCATGATGAGAAAATTGTCTGGGTCCGATTCTATACCTACCTTATTAGCGACCCTGGCCGCCATAGGCACAGCAGAAACTCCCGCCGCACCAATCAATGGATTGATTTTTCGCTCAGAGAAAAGATTCATGAGCTTTGCCATCAAAACACCGGTAGCAGTGCCAATGGCGAATGCAACGACGCCCAGGGCTAAGATACCGAGAGTCTCTCCCACTAAGAACTCGTCGGCGATTAATTTAGATCCAACAGACAAACCAAGAAAAATAGTCGCGATATTTATCAAAGCATTTTGCGCAGTATCAGAAAGTCGAGCTACAACACGACACTCCTTCATTAAATTTCCAAAACAGAACATACCAAGTAGTGGCGCAGCTCCAGGAACAATTAGCGCGACAAGAATTAACAAAAGCAGTGGAAACAAAATCTTTTCAGACTGGGATACTTCCCTAGGAAGTTGCATTTGAATGACTCGTTCTGAATGCGTGGTTAATGCCCGCATAATCGGCGGCTGAATTAAAGGCACAAGCGCCATATAAGAATATGCTGAGACCGCAATCGCCCCTAGTAACTCAGGTGCAAGTATACTTGAAACATAAATCGCAGTAGGTCCGTCCGCGCCTCCTATAATTCCAATCGCTGCCGCTTGCGCAAGAGAAAAATCAAAGACCCCAATTTGCGTCATAGACAAGGCGCCTAACAGAGTAGAGAAAATACCGAACTGAGCAGCTGCTCCTAGTAACATTGTGCGCGGATTGGCAAGCAGTGGACCGAAGTCAGTCATTGCTCCAATACCCATAAATACCAATAAAGGAAAGATACCTGTATCTAAGCCCATAGCAGCAAATTGAGCTAGCACTCCATCGCCGACCGCGATATCTACACCAGGTATGTTTGAGAGAATTCCGCCGAATCCAATTGGGATTAATAGCAAAGGCTCGAATCTACGAGCAATAGCGAGATACAGTAGAAACAATCCAATAAGGATCATAGCTACTTGGGGAATACTAATCTGAAAGATTCCGGAAGATTGCCAAAGCGCAACTAGCTGACTCATATCATTCTGCTCAATTAGTTTAGAGTCAGTAAAACGTCACCAACTTTTACCGCATCACCAGTGTTGACGAATATTTCCGAAACAACTCCGAAATGAGTTGAGCGTATTTCGGTTTCCATCTTCATCGCTTCTAGTACAAGAATCACGTCACCTTCCGCTACGCTATCACCAAGTTCCACTGACACATTGAATACGTTTCCAGCAAGAGGAGCCGAAATTTCTACTGCTTCCCCCTTGAGCGAGACTGCCACCTTTGGAGCTGGCGCAAGCCCACCTTTAACTTCCCCAAGATGAGAAACATCTCCACCATCGGTGACTTTTACAACGTAAGCCTTGCCTTCCACCTTAACTGTGTAAATCCCAGAATCGGCTTTAGCCTTGGAAGCACTGGTTAATACATCTTCTTCAGATGGGACTGGTTCGAAAACATCGGGGTTATTTCTATTTTTTAAAAATTTCCATCCCACTTGAGGAAACAACGTATAAGTAAGCGTGTCATCAACTTCATTTACTAAGCTGACACCTTCTTCCTTCACCAAACCTAATAGAGTAGTTCTCTGTTTCTCAAATTCCGGCTCTAATAAATCTGCAGGCCTGCACGTAATAGCATCACGACCATCAAGTACTTTGGCTTGCAGCTCAGTGTTAACTGGTGCTGGTGTGGTTCCGTACTCTCCTTTCAATACCCCTTCGGTTTCTTTAGTGATATTACGATAGCGCTCTCCAGTTAACACGTTTAATACCGCCTGGGTACCAACAATCTGAGATGTAGGCGTAACCAGAGGAACAAAACCCAAGTCTTCTCTTACCCTTGGAATCTCATCCAGCACCTCATCAAGTTTGTCAGCTGCATTTTGTTCTCGCAATTGATTTTCCAAATTAGTAAGCATGCCCCCGGGTACCTGTGCTACTAGGATGCGAGAATCGATACCCTTTAAAGATCCTTCAAACTTTGCGTATTTTTTTCTTGCTTCGCGAAAATAACTGGCTATCTCTTCCAGCAGTTTCATATCTAATCCAGTATCTCGCTCTGTATCCTGCAGAAGTGAAACTATTGTTTCAGTTGGCGAATGACCGTAAGTCATACTCATGGACGAAATCGCAGTGTCCACATTATCGATGCCTGCCTCGATAGCCTTTATATAAGTAGGAGTAGATAGACCAGTAGTTGCATGGCATTGCATATGAATAGGAATGTTGACAGTCTTTTTGAGCTTGGTGATTAGCTCATAGGCAACATAGGGCTTAAGCAAGCCGGCCATATCCTTAATACAAAGCGAGTCAGCGCCCATACTTTCGATCGCCCGTGCCATGTCCAACCAACTATCTATCGTGTAAACAGGGCTAATCGTATATGACATCGTGCCTTGGGCGTGCTTGTCATACTTGCGCACAGATTTAATCGCGGTCTCAAGATTACGCATGTCGTTTATGGCATCAAAGACACGAAAAACATCAACACCATTAGTAGCAGCTCGTTCTACGAATTTATCCACAATATCATCAGCATAATGTCTGTAACCCAGAATGTTTTGTCCTCGAAATAACATCTGTTGTGGCGTATTAGGCATTGCTTCCTTAAAACGACGAATACGCTCCCAGGGATCTTCCCCCAGATACCGAATACAGGCGTCGAAAGTAGCTCCACCCCAAGACTCTACTGACCAGAATCCAACCTGATCGAGCTTATCCGCTATAGGCAGCATGTCATCGATTCGCATACGAGTTGCAAAGAGCGACTGGTGTGCGTCCCGCAACACCACGTCAGTTATTCCCAGAGGGGAACTTTTATCGTTCATAAAATTGGCTCGTACTGTTGAGAAAGTGCCGGATGCACCATTAATTACGCGTGTTTCTATGCTGTGCAATCGCGCGCGAGATTATTGCCAGAAGATTACGATCTACTTTTTGTGTCGCTGTGTGTGCAGTATTTTTAGAAATCTTAGCTTCATATTTTTGTACCAACAATGACATACCATGAGTCGCAAGAATCAGGAGTGTCAGGAACATGAACACTGTGCCCATGCCAAAAATAGCTATCTCGAATCCCTGGCTTACTAAGTTTTCCATGACGGCTTGTCGTCTCTGATTAAGGGAGCTGGCATCATACTAAATGCAATTAATAGAAGCTAACATCTACTGCTATCGAAGCTTCTTCGGCCAATCTACATGAAAATATATCCCGATTCGAAACAAGGCCATCATAATGGGCTCGCTGTAGTTTTTTTTGGATAAGGAGAGGCATAATACCTCCCACTGCGGGCGAATTAGCCAATTAAAACCTTGTGTATCGACGCGGGTTTTGCTTGATGGCATTTCAGACGGTGTTATCGGGAGTTTTCCTTGATTATACTGGGCCTCAAGATAAAGAATGAATCCACTTTTTGGGAGATTATCGTGAAAAAGATCGTAAAAACTTCAGCAATATCGTTAGTTTCATTAATCATCGGTTTAGGTGCAGGCATTTTCTTCAGCACCTCAGCCCAAGATGAAAAAGTTTTCGAGCTACGGACCTACAAAGCAACGCCAGGCAATCTCGATAATTTGCATGCGAGATTTCGTGACCACACCACGCGAATTTTCCGTAAGCACGGAATGGAAGTGATTGGCTACTGGTCGCCAACTAGCGAAGAAGAGCGTGAAGACACTCTCGTTTACCTGTTAGGTCACGACAACCAAGCAGCAGCGGATCAAGCTTGGCAAGATTTTATTGCCGATCCAGAATGGGCGCGAGTCGCTGAAGAGTCGAATCGGAATGGTCAAATTTTAGGCGGCATTGAGCGAAAGTACATGGTCGCTACCGATTATTCGCCAATGCGCTAAAAACCAGAAGATAAAAAAGGCTGGCAAATGCCAGCCTTTTTTATTCAAGAATGCAATTATCCATAAGCCAACTCAAGAAGTTCGCGTACAGATTGAATTTGGAAAAACCAATAAATTGCAGAAAAAATAATGAATGTAGATGCTGCTACTAAAGCGGAAGTCTGAGCATCTTTTAATTCTGCAGACCCTGTAGTTTGATCATCCGCTGCTGTTTGATTTTCTTCGCTCATAATCTTCTCCGCTTTACCCACTAAATCCGATCCAACGACCAGTCGCTGCAACCAGGAACCAAACCAGTATTGAAGCGATCGCCGTCATTTTTAAAATAATTGGATTAATTGATTCTATCTCATGAGCCACTAGCGGTCGTCGCACATAGTAATGAAATAATATTCCTGCCCCTAAGGCCAACATCTTGTACCAATAGACTGGCAAGTAGTAGATTTTCATCGCCACTCCACAAGCCATAAATACACCAGTTGCCAGCAATGTGATAAGCGCCCAGAAAAATACTCTGTCCGCTCGATCTATTACTTTTCTATGAGGAACGTCAGTAAGCAGCACACCTAACAACCTTCCATCACTGACGATCACACAACCACCCAATACAGCCAAACCAATTAAATGACCTGCTTGGATCGTTGCAAAAGCCGCGCCCCAAGTTTTGCCTACGTATCCAAACCAGGTTGTTTCCATCCATTCGAAAAATGGCATTAACTCGGTATAAACACTTAACCGGGCGTAAGTAAAACTAAAACCAAGAGCTGCAGCAATTATTGCTGCAGTAAGAATTGTTCTTGTATAAGGTCCCAGTATTGCAGGGGGCATGTTTAACTCCTTATAGAGTAGTAAATTTCAGCTGCTTTAGAATCTTGCTTGGCCGTCAATACAGCCCGCAACAAAATCGATAAAAGCCGATTGATCGTAATCACAATCAAACCAATCGTAGGCAATAAATCTTCCACAGATAACAACGATCGTCCAAAAAACCAAGGATAACATTGCACCTGTCCTTATTCTTTTCGGAGCCCGTGCTTCATTGTCCCAGGATGAAACAGATTCATTCATACGTTTATGAAACAAATAGGCATTGATCGCACATGCCACCAACAGAATCATCTTAATGCGGAACCAGACACTCTGCGCAGACCTCACCGGCACCGCATAAAAAAGTAGGATCCCAGTAACAAACATTACTGTAAATCCAATCAGCATTGGGATGTTTAAGCGGTCTGCAATTTTCGAGGCCGGCACATCGGGAAAAGCATAACCTAGCATTCTTAAATCGATTAAAAATAGCATGCCCAGGCTCATCATAAGGGTAAGCACATGGGTAGACTCAACCCAGTTATACATATAGTAGGATTCATGCAGCATGGCACTGTAAGGGGTGTCATCTATCCAAACTGCTATGTTGTATATAAGTTCGTCCACTAATGGAACCTCCGCCATTTCCTGGCTCTTATCTCCCACCAATTGATTTGGCCGCGGGAGCTTTCAATTTCTACCGAAAAAACATCTTACCTAGAAGGTTACCCAAGCATACCTCGGCCCACATTGAGATTGCTCAAAGAATACCGAGTATAGGCATAGATGATATATCTGATCCCAATTAACATTAGTGATCCAAATTTGCCGGTTCCCGTGAAAACCCTCTCCGAAACGGATGGAAGCCGACGCGCAAGAGTAACTCATGGTCAAACTAAAAATCCACATATGTACTCTCACAAAGTTGATTTTGCCCAGTCAATTTGCTGACCAACAGTAAAGTTCTAGATTAGGATGCTTTCTTCCTCTTGCACTACTCTGAGGCAGCCACACCTTTAATTTATCCAAAGGCATTGCTTAAGAAAGTAATCGACTGATAAACAGCCAGCAAGGCTATCGTCAAAATTGGTTTGTTCCGATTCATGACGTCCGTTCTTGAAGTCGAAAAGGTTCAGTTAGACGCCATGGCGTTGGTAAGCGGATCCAATCCATCAATTCGAACTTCAACAGTAGTTCCCGGCTTCCATAATAAAATACCGTCTCCTGTACCACACGCAATCAAATCTCCAGGGAATAAAGTCATTTCCTGGGACAAAAAACTAACTATTTGTTGAGGCGAAAAAATAAAATCAGAGACTGCATAATCCTGCCTCATTCTTCCACGATTGAAGGTTTTGACCTGCATTTGATTGAGATCCACCTTAGTGCTTATGCTAGGACCGAAGGCACCAAAAGTATCCATACTTTTGGCTCGACACCACTGTGGAAAAGTCGGATCTTTTCTAATTAGTTCTGGAGCAGTTGTATCGTTAACGTTGGTGTAACCGAAAATGTAATCGTCGGCAGATTCTTCGGAAACATGCTTGCAAACCTTTCCTATCACTACCCCGAGCTCACCTTCAAAGATTACTTTACCTTCATAATTAGCTGGGCGTCTAACTTCTCCAAGATGAGGTAAATAACAATTACTGGTCTTAAGAAAAAACAGAGGTTCTTCGGGAATCGTCAATCCTTGACTTTCTATCGCGCTTCCAACATTTTTCCATAGACCAAACATTTTGCCCGGCCAACAGGGGGTGAGTAAATTCAAGTCCTTTACTTTTAGTATCTCGTCTGTGGACTCGTTATTATCAAATAGGTCCCCCACACAAACTTTGACTCGTTGCTCGTCAAAATCAACCTCATCAACTAATCTCCCAAACTCGTCTAATTGTGAGTTTTGACGTCTAAATCTGATCCATTTACTCATAAATGCTTCTTGTTAGTTATAACAACCTGCCTGCTCAGCTCTCTGAATTACAAGTGCTAGGATAGTATCAATGTTAGGAGTTTGTATTCCCGTCATTTTACCCAATTCCTGAATCACGGTTAGAAGAGCATCTATTTCCATAGGACGCCCCTGTTCAAGATCCTGCAACATCGATGTTTTATGGGCTCCCACTTTAGCTGCCCCGTCAATACGCTTCTCAATATCAACGGAAAATCTAACACCCAGGGTTTCAGCAATCTGTTGCGCTTCCCCCATCATGCCCCGGGCGATATTTCTGGTTCCTAACTCTGTGGCTATTACATCAAGGGTAGCGGTAGTTAGCGCGCTTATTGGGTTAAAACACAAATTTCCCCATAGCTTTATCCAAATATCATCTCTAATCCTGGGCCTAACTGGTGCCTTTAATCCAGCTTCGATAAATGTCTGACTTAATGCCACTACTCGCTCAGTTTTTTCTCCGCTGGGTTCGCCCAAGGTAAATCTGTTTCCTTCCAAATGTCGAATGACACCTGGCTCTATCAAATCGCAGGCCGGGTACACAACACATCCAATGGCACACTCAGGCCCTAATTGCGACCACTGGATATCATCGGGATCCACAGAGTGGAGGCGCTTATTTTCGAATGCTCCTTTCACTCCGTAGAAATACCACCAGGGAATGCCATTGACAGCTGTGACCACAGCTCCTTGGGGAGCAAGAAGACTTTTAATCTGTGGCACGATTCTAGGGACAGAGTGGGCTTTCAGGGTGACGATAACGTAGTCTTGTGGAGGCAGGCTTTCAGGTCTATCTGTACAATGGAGATGGTACAGACTTTCACTTTCTCCCGTGAGCACCCTTAAGCCTCGCTCCTGCATGGCCTGCAAATGTGGTCCCCGGGCAATCAGGCTAACTTCAGTTTCAGTTTTGGAAAGCATGGCACCAAGATAGCCTCCAATGGCACCGGCGCCGTAAATACATATCCGCATCACTTGTATTTCCTAATTTTTTAGCAAAATTCGCTTTATCGAGTGCTAAATAAGTCTAGCTCAATGCTTACTGCACTACGAGTCGATATGGATTGGTGAAACTACCTAGAAATGTTTAAAGTCAGCATAGTGTCAGATAAAAGCTTTGCTCAAGCAGAAATCCGATGCTCACAGCCTTGACTTACTATATCCTGATTTTGCACACTGCGCGCTTTGTACCGGAAAAATAACATGGATACACTGGGAGAATTAGTCAACTGCGGTAAGGCAAAAGATGCTGCGCTCGCGGCACCTGACAGACAAGCACTCACTTATGAGCAGTTGCGCGCCCAAGTAGATTATACGGCAACCCGACTAAATACCTTAGGTGTAGGTCGCAATGACACTGTAGCTATCGTACTGCCGAATGGACCAGAAATGGCGAGTGCGTTTATTTGTATTGGAGCGGCTGCTACTACCGCACCGCTAAATCCAGCCTATCGCGGCACAGAATTTGACTTTTACTTGGAAGATTTACAGCCAAAACTTTTGGTCGTTGAAGAGGGTACTGACTCGCCAGCTGCAGCGAGTGCAGAGAAATTGGGCATAACCGTAGTAGTCCTGAAGCATGAAGAGACTGACCCAGCTGGTAAATTTGAATTAATCGGTGAATCGATTACCCCTGATTCACTAAAACCTGGTCTTGCCGAGTCTTCCGATATTGCGCTGGTTCTACATACCTCAGGCACCACTTCGAGACCCAAACTCGTGCCCTTAAGCCAACAGAATGTCTGTGCGTCAGCGCGCAATGTCTCGCTGTCTTTAGAACTTATATCAACGGATTATTGCCTGAATATTATGCCTCTGTTTCACATCCATGGCCTAATTGCTGCCGTATTGGGCTCGATACAAGCTGGAGCTTGCGTTAACTGCACGCCTGGTTTCAATGCTTTAAAGTTTTTTGTCTGGCTGGAAGAAATTAGACCTACTTGGTATACCGGTGTTCCTACCATGCATCAAGCCATTCTTTCTCGAGCAGAGCGTAACAAGCACATTATAGACAGCGTAAAACTGCGTTTGCTCCGCTCTTCTTCAGCTTCCCTGCCACCACAAGTAATGCAAGATCTAGAACAAACATTCGATGCTCCTGTAATCGAAGCTTACGGAATGACAGAAGCAGCACACCAAATGGCGTCTAATCCATTATCCCGGGGATCCCAAAGACCCGGCTCAGTCGGATTAGCCGCTGGACCTAAAATTTCAATAATGAATCAAGAAGGTGAGCTTTTATCAGCCGGAGATATCGGCGAAGTAGTGATTCAAGGAGAAAATGTAACGTCGGGCTATCTCAACAATGAGGAAGCTAACGCCTCCGCATTCTCAAATGGATGGTTTCGCACAGGCGATCAAGGCCACATAGATAAAAAAGGCTATTTAACACTTACCGGCCGTCTTAAAGAAATTATAAATCGCGGTGGTGAAAAAATTTCCCCCCGAGAAGTTGACGAAATATTGCTCGATCATCAGAGCGTTGCCCAGGTAGTGACTTTTGCCATTCCACATAAAAAACTCGGTGAAGATGTTGCTGCTGCCATTGTATTAGAAGATGGAGCGGAGCTCGATGAAACCGGGTTGCGAGACTATGCCGCAACGCGCCTGGCGGACTTTAAAGTTCCTAAAAAAGTAGTCATCCTGGAAGAGATACCCAAAGGACCTACCGGAAAGCTACAACGAATAGGGCTAGCTGAGAAACTAGGCCTTGCGTAAAGAATAGATCACAATTTATCCGAGCCTACAACATCTAGGCAATTCATTGGAGGAGCGTAAAAGTGGATGAAGTAACTACTGATAACGAAAATAACTCCGGCGATACACAAGCGCTTCAGGATGGAGAGAAAACCTTATCTTCTCTCGAATTGCCCGATATGTCTTTTTCAAAAATGATAGGTCATTTCGGTCCCGGCATTATTCTGATGATGACAGGTATCGGTACCAGCCATATCATTACCGCTCCCACTGCAGGAGGTCGTTTCGCCTATGCACTAATGTGGTGTATTCCAGTTGCGTACATTTTCAAATACTACGGTTTCGAAATGGCTTTTCGATTTACCAATGCCACTGGTAAAAGTTTAATTGAAGCCTACGGTACCCAATGGAAAAAATGGCCGCTATGGTACGTGATGGCGACCACTTTATTACAGTGTGTAATCGGTCAAGCCGGTCGTTTGATAGCTGCCGCTGCGGTGCTCTATTTCCTATTCAGCTATCTATTCAGCGAGTCACTAGGCTTCGAAATAGCGATAGAATACTTTGCAGTTCTATTAGGGGTTTTTTCAGTTTTCATCTTATTACGTGGCAGCTATAAAATCGTGGAGAAGGTTGCCAAGATGGCGGCTGGATTTCTCTTTCTTACCACTGTCTATGTATTTTTCGTTGATCCTCCTCCCTTATCTGTAGCCCAGTACTTTGTGACGTTCGATATGCCCTCGGGATCATGGTTAATTATCGCTGGATTTCTTGGCCTCCTACCTACCGGTATTGATGTCTCTCTTCAGGCATCGGAATGGGGTAAGGCTAAGAAAGTGGGAATGGGAAGAATAAGGCATACATTGGAAGAGATGGGTCTCGCCAAGCGCTTCGATCCTTTTGCACCAAAAAAAGAACATCTAACTATAGACACTTCTAGACTTTCACCACATACGCAATTGTATTGTCAACGATGGTTCACCATCGGCCTGTGGGACTTCCGACTCGGCCATATAGTGTCATTTATAATCGCCTGTATATTCTTAATCCTTGCTGCCATTTGGATGTATCCCAGTTCCGTAGAAGGACAAGACGTAATTGGTGATATCGCTCGAATATTTACCGAAAGCGTTGGCAACGGGCTAATGATTGTATTTTTAATTGGAGCTTTCGCTGCGACGTTTTCGACTGCATTTAATTATTTTGATGGCTGGCCACGGATAATCGGAGCTTGTTGTCGCAATATTTTCCCTGCTACCGCCAGTCTGCAAGGATTAGACAAGGATGATCTAGGGAGCGAGCACAGGACAAAGTGGTATTCGGAATACAACATCTATCGCGCCACTATGATCTTCTCTCTGGTCACCGCGCTCCTTATAATTATAGGCATACCCAGGCCTGTATACCTCGTACTGGTTGCATCCGCGTTAGCTTACTTCGTTGCCCCGGTCATTTACTTTTTTAATGTATATTTTTGCCTAACCATCATTCCAAAAGAAGACAAGGCATTCTATCCATCAAACTTTGCAAAATATTTCTCTTGCATTAGCTTGGCCATATTCACTGGCTTGAGCGGGATACTCATCCTGGCGCGGGTATTTGATATTACTTTGTTCGGCGGGTGAGAAAGTACCAAAGACCGATTAATCCATATCCGTCACATTATTGTGTGGTGAGCGGGGATTTGACACTGACAACGCCTCAAACGTCATGCCAGCGTGTGTCTGCAACCTTTCAAACAGTCGAACACCAAAAATAGAAGCCGGGGTCCAGAATCCTCCGGGAAATGAGCCCTTATCTACGTCACGGCACAAACTGATGCCTGCTTGCGCTAACATCTTAGCGGTTGCCCCATAACCGGGATCCTTGTCACCGGTAACTTTTACTATTATGTTCCCACCTTGGTCATTACTCCCGAAAAAACGGAGATCAAAGAATCCTTTGTCCTGCTGTTCGGGGCTTGGTCCCTCTCCAGGCTTTGGTAAGAAGAACCGAGTTGCAAGCCATCGGACAGGGGGTAGTGCGAGACAAATCATACCAATCCTAGTCACTGTAGATAATCGCTTGGCACGTTTTTCGCCGCCTCGCCCATCCCCTGTAAGCGTCCCCTCATCATAGGTGAAATTAGCGTCATAACTAGGACTTAAGAGAGCATTAGTACGCAAAACGACCCGTTGGTTAATGGCAGCCATTAAGAATGGTCCAGTCCAGGAATTAAAGTCTTCATCATATTCCACTGCAATTGTTTTTTGTCGAGCCTTAAAATGATGACCTTCTGGACAAATGGAGTAAGGGTCTTTCAATTCTTGTCGCAACGCAGAATCTTTGGCTGCTTCTTGGAAAAGATTAATAGCACTGGCAATTGTTCCTCCTGAAGCCCCACCCTTCGTCCCTTTCACACGCATCTTCACATGCTTGCAATAAGCTCCGAAATGTTCCTGGGCGAGATCCTGCAAAAACTTAACCCCCAAATCCGAGGGAATGGAATCAAAGCCACAACAATTAACGATACGCGCACCAGACGCCTGAGCAGTCGTTTCGTGTTCGGCAATGATGCGCCGTATCCATTGCGCTTCACCTGTTAGATCACAGTAGTCGGTTCCTAACTCCGCACAAATCTTTATTAATAAGTCACCGTAAAGCGCATAGGGTCCGACTGTTGAAATAACAACATGAGTTCGGCCGCAAAGCGCATAAAGAGCTTCTTCATCAAATGAGTCCGCAACAATTACTGGGATGCCCGCAGCCTTCGGACCGAGATCTTCGCGTAACGCGTTTAATTTCGATCTTGATCGCGCAGCCATTGCCCAACTAAGATTGGATTCAATGTGCTCGCCAACCAAATATTCGCTGAGGATCTTTCCTACGAAACTGGTTGCTCCAAAGAGTATTAGATCAAATTCCTTATTATCCATCATTTAGAACGTTCCACGGACCTTAAAGGTATACCTGACTCCATCGGTTGTATAAAATCTTTCGATTTCTTTGAGCACGTCATCTCTAAAATAACCAGCGTAGCGTCTTCTCTCAGTTTTTCGCACATGATCTCGCATGTTTATGATTTCTAGCCTGAAAGTTAGCCCACGCCAGCCAGATTTTTCGACAAACGTCATAAGATTGCTAGGAGATCCCATATAGAAAATATTATCAATATCCCAGAAAGCACGATTGCCATCGATTCGATCGCTGTAATTAATTCCGTAATTTAGGCCCCATCGAGACACATCGTGCCTAAACCCAACATTGAAGCTGCCGCGATCAAAAGGCACAACTTTTCGATGATCATCGATTAAAGGATCAAATATCTTGGAATCTTGAACAAGGAAACCAGCCGTAACTAGAGCTTGGGGCAAGTTGACCATTGCAAGCCGGATACTGGCATTTACATTCAAACCCACTACTTTGCCATCTCCAACGTTTCCATTCATTGATTCAAGTTGAGAAAGAGAAGGCGAAATATCGATTCGACCAATATCGTCTTCGAAATCGTAATAAAACAAACGGGCATTAATTACACCACCATCATTGGGCAAGCGATAATCCAGATACGTAGTGTAACGCCAGCTTTGTTGCTGCTTAATTTCAGGATTACCAGCGATAGTATCCTGATCTTCATCTCTTTCATTTGTGTTTGCGGAGAAATCTGTAAAAGTTAGCTGGGAAACATCTTTCTCCAGAGTAAATCGAAATTGAGTTGAATTACTGATGTCATACCGAAAGTCAAACTTAGGCTTTAGAAAATCAAAATCCCTTTTGTTATAGATATCCCCAGTCTGTTCGATCTCCGAATATTCGGCAACAAGCGAGCTCTCCAATGACATTCTCGGATTAATGCGCCAATTATGAACTGCAAATCCTTCATAGCGAATCTCTTCCACCGTAGAAATGGCGTTTGGAAGATTTACAGCTGTTAGTCCACCGTGACGCGAAGAAGGATTACCGCCAAGAGGTAATCCCAGGAGGAGAGCAGAGTCTTGAGTCGTTTGCGCTCCTTCTATTCCTAATTCTAATCCCTGATCTTGAGCTACATTCCAGGTATAAGATGTACGCACAATTTTTTCTTGGTAACCACTACTGGTATCTAGGAAAAGATTTTTGTTTTCAACATCTCCTAGCTTGAGAAAATTAAAGCGCTCTCTGGTGGTGTCCCCAACTTTGTCATTAACTATAAAGAGGAACTTGTATTTGGCGCCATTATTGAAATTACGTTCATAATCTCCACCTATTTCCCAGTTATAGGCTTCCGAAGGGATGCGCTCGCGTTCATACGATACAGCTGGAATTGATCCATTATAGTCCGTTATTTCCCGAAAAAGCTTGGCAGGAGGATCGCTTTCTCCATAGAGTAGATTTAGTGCAAGACGGTCACCGTTCTCGAAATCCCAACTCAGATTGGAATTAAAGCTGTAGTTAGTTTGCTCTACTTTGCGATCCAGTTTAATAATTTCATTAAAGCTAAGATCCGGATGCATACTCAACTCCTCGGTATTTTCTATCCGATACCAAGGAGCCATGTCTGCGCTTACAAGGTAGTTAAATCGACCGCTTTGGCCGGTAAGAGATAACGTGCCTTCTGGCTTAACCGTGCCATCCTGAAAATGACGCATACCTAATTCAACGCCGTAGCTTGAACGAGATGCGGATTCTAAAAGTACTATGTTGATAAGCTGGCCTGAATTCTGCACGTCGAGCTCACTGGAAGTACCACGTACAATTTCGATGTAATCAACTTCGTTAGCAGTGATTCTATTTAATTGACTGCGTGCCTCATTGGCCTTACCCGCTAAACGTTTGCCATCAATTAAAATCTGTGACGAGCCACCGAGACCACGATTACCGCCACGAAATCTCTTGCTCAATGGGTCAGAATCCCCCCCTTGCAAAGCTAACTCGATTCCAGGAATTCGGTCCAACATATCGTTCACAGAAACCGGAGAAAATTGAGCAAAATAAGATGCGGGATAGGTAACAGTTGAATCTGCAGCAGCGTCGGCTTCCTGGCCTAGCACCGTACTTTGGATTGGCAGAATCAATAGCGGAAAAATGCTAAGAAATTTAGAAAAAGATGTGCTTTTCATAGATCTTACTACTTCTTAAAATTGAACAATCTATATTCTTCTGCGTAGCATTCTACCATTGTTACTGGCGAATTAGCTGATCCAACTATATGACAAATTGTGACTGCCATTAGTAGTTTGAAATAGACGTAGATTGGTTAGATAGCTAATTAAAAATTCAACACGTATCAAATATTTAAAGGTGATACCTGGCCCTTAATTTGAGAAATACGCTGTTCAGGCGAACTGTCTTTCGAATGGCGATAGCTCAACCAGATCAGAAACTGCAACCCGAACAGCAAAGAAGCAGCCAATAAATGAGTCGGCTGAATAAACGCAGGCATACCCAAATGCCCAAGGGTGGCTCCAGATAAAACTGCTAGAAAAATTACTAGAATCATGGCGAAGGTAAGCCGGGTTAATACATGCTGCCAGCCTAATGAATTTATCAGTAAGCGGGCGAGCCATAAATTAGCAATCAATACCAAGGCGGAAAAAGAACGGTGCACAAAAAAGAACCATGGCATGGCTTCAATCCAAGTTGATCGTAGCGCCTCGCCTTGTGCTTCCCGAATAAGATCCGTCATTTCTCTTACTTGCGTGCCCATGGCGACTTGCAACACCGTCATTCCCAAAACAATGTAAAGCCAAGGTTCAAAGCGGGAATCTATTCCTATTATCGGCTGCTTCACCATTACTCGTCTTCTAGCTTCAGCTAAGGCAAAGAGCAAAGTACCAACTATAGCCAGCGCCATTAACATATGAATAGTGATCATCCCGGGCTGAAGATTTGAGCTCACAACTTTTGCCCCTAGCCAGCCCTGAAAGCCGACCATAAAAAACGCAGCTACGGATGCTAAAAAAATAGATTTATTAATTCGCCTTAATGGAATCGAAAAAATTGCAGTAAGAAAAATCAGAAACCCGATAGTGACCCCAACCAGACGATTTGCGTATTCAGCCCAGGTCTTCGTAACATTAAAACGGGTATCTGCATAACCTAGGTCCGCGTAGATCTCTTGATAATTACTGGGCAATTGGGATTCATGCGTGGGAGGAATCCATTGGCCAAAACAAGTCGGCCAGTCTGGACATCCCATGCCAGCACCGGAAGCACGTACGCTGGCACCAACCAAAATCAAAAAGTAGACCGCCGCCAGAGTAATAATCGCGATTCGGCGGTAACGCAGCAAAGACTGTTCGGTTTCAGGAAGGAATGTTTGGCTAATCATGTTCTGTTTACGTTAAAAATCAGGAAATAGATTGTGCTTGATAAAAGCTGCGCAAGAATAAGCTAGCAAATATCTTACTGCAACGAATGCTTAATTTCGGAGGTTTTCCAAAAGCTGCGCCGAAGCGTAACCATCCATGGGTAAGTTAATGCTTTCTTGATAAGCCCGAATTGCAGCTCGAGTTTGTCTTCCGACACGCCCATCCGGCTCACCTGAATCGAAGCCAGAGGCATTTAATAACTCTTGAAGCTCTCGCACATCGACAACACTCATGGCCTGTTCGTTTTCTGGCATTCTTTGTATAGGTCCGGCGCCAGTATAACGATCAGCTAAATGACCAACTGTTAAGGCATAAAAAGTAGAAGGATTGTAGCCCATGGTAGCTCGAAAATTCTGATAAGCGAGAAATGCAGGCCCCGCTGCTCCGGCTGGCAGAACCACTGAAGCATTCATATTTGCGATCGGGATAGGACTACCATCCACCATAGCTATTCCGAGGTCTTGCCACTCCTGTAGCGGTTTTCGTGTTCGCGTTCCCACCTGGCTATAATCGAAATTCTCTGGCAGTAACACTTCTCTACCCCAGCGCTCGTCTCCGCGCCAACCTAAGTTGTTTAAGAAATTTCCTGCGGAATGAAAGATATCAGGAAGACTATTCCAGATATCGACGCGACCATCCATGTCGCCATCAACGCCGTACTCTAGAAAAACCGACGGCAAAAATTGTAATTGGCCCATCGCTCCCGCCCAGGAGCCACTCATGTTTGCAGCGCCAATATGCCCCATATCGATTATTTGCAATGCGGTTAATAACTCCCTGCGGAAAAATGCAGAACGGCGCGGATCGTAAGCTAAGGTTGCCAGAGCCTGCAGTACAGAAAACCCTCCGGTGGCCCGACCATAATTACTTTCCACTGCCCAGAAAGCGACAAGGTAATGTGGTTGTACTCCATATCGCTGTCTAACTTCTTCCAGCAGCTCGGCGTGCTGCTGCAATAAATTTTGCCCTCGACTAATTTGATTTGCGGTTATTCGCAAAGATAAATAGCGCGTAAATGTCTGAACAAATTCCGGCTGGCTATTGTCTAGCTCCAACACTCTTTCTAATGGTGCTTCTAATTCATCAAGTGCGACTAAGGTCGACTCTCTAACACCAAGAGAAATCGCTTCTGCACGAAGATCTTCAAGCCAATCGTCAAATGATCGGTCTTGTGCGACTAGTGGGAAACTTAGAGTTAGAAGTAGACAGAAAGAAAGCAGATGGACAGGCACTGGTCTCATACACGTATGATAATGGATTAAGTAACGAATGAAAATCCATGTGGGGTAGAATAAATTGCCCTACTGTTGCTTAATCGCAGCAGTTTAAACTGCGCCGAAATGATTAATGTAGTCAGAAACCTAGCGCTAATCTGCTGCAGACAGCGTCATAAAATTAAGACTGAGATGATACATACCCTGTCCCAATGGACGATAATTAGAAACATTATATGGCGATTTAATAGTCTTATTTTTCTTTTAATGAGGAACTGAAAATTCCAATTCGAAATCCGGTTAGTGTGCTGCGTCAGATGTAAATTTCGCGAGCTGCTCTATTAGTTGATATCGACATTCTTTTGAATTCCTATTGGCAAAAATTTGCTCTTTTCGCGACCAGCCTCTTGTTTCTGAAAATTTCTTACAATACAGTCAAAAAATGCAGAAAAGTCCTATAAGCCGTCGCTCCATTACCAGCGGTGCTCTCACAACTTTAACGTTGGTCTGGCAAATCGCTGTGCAGGCAGCGGAAATTTCTGTTGTCAGAGAATATGAAGAAATTGCCGAACAGCAACGCTATGACCAGCTGCTTTTAGAATTTGGTAATAATAAAGAGTTGCCGCCGGGTTATGAATTACAAGCCTTATTAGCTCTGAGTCATTATCCAGAGCTTAAAGACATCAAGATTCGATTCATCGTCGATGATGTTGGTATTCCACTATCGTCCAGACCACTATGGACTTCACTACTACGGTCAGCCAAGAATCGCACCTACATTGTTGTAATTGATAATCACCTGGACGGACCACGTGATGTCCTCTTATTACAGAATCAGCCATTTAATGCTCAGGTTGGCATCATCGGCCACGAACTTTCTCATACTGTTTACTATCTCGATCGCTCCTTTTTTGGAATTGCTATGGACGGCCTTTGTCAATTAAACGATTGTCGAATTGATTTTGAAAGAAATACCGACCGAAGATTGATTCGCTATGGTCTTGGCTGGCAGCGTTACGATCATGCTCTTTTTGTTCGTAGCCGATTCGCAACTTCTCGTAAAGCTGCGTCAAACAACGAAGGGGGAGGCGGAGCTTATATGAGTCCTGCCGAGTTATTAAAAATAATAGAGCATAGTGAAATTTACTCAGACTGAATCCTATCCAAATAAATCGATATAGGGTTCAGAGACCCCAAATTGTTCGTACTCTCAATATTCGGTTTTAGTTCAATACTATTGCCGCGAGCTATCAGGAGTGAATTTCCATTGGTATTCTGTGACATCTGGCACTACTTTAACTTCGGTAGAAAACTTAAAGGGTGCACTAATCCCGCTGGAGTAATGCATTTCAACGTAATACGCGGTATATCCTTGTTCTGGAGGGTTGAGTTTTACTTGATAGGTACCCGGCTCTATTTCTTCTAATGGAGTGGACTGGTAAGCCCGCCCGATTACTGCCTGTGTGAAATTTCTGTCATTAGGATTGTGAGCTTGCCATAACAAGACTTCTAAAGGCTCATCCAGCGAAGATACTGTAATAGTTCCGTCATCTGCAAGATTCCAGGAATATCTGGGCATCTTTACGTTATGCACAATCGCGTGATACCAGGCATCGATACTGTCAAAAATATCTGTACCATCCATACTGTGATTGGAATTCGGCACATAACGTACATGTTTCTCGCCGACCAAATCATCCCAGTAAAACTGCGATGAATCAGGCAGGAAAAATTCATCTCCCGTGGAGTTTAGTAAAAATTTAGGGAGTTCCAGTCGGTCGCGATATTCATAAGGTTCCACCAAATCCATCAGTGCATCCCATTCCTTGGTGCCTATCCAGTTTACATTGCCGCTAGTTACGTAATCGATAACTGCTAGAGAATACGCCCCATACACGGAAAAATGATGCTTAAAGGAATCGCTAACATTTAGCATATCTATAACGATTGGCATTATTGCTACTACGCGCTCATCCACGATTGCAGTAGTCCAGGTGGTCCAACCTCTTTTAGATCCACCTGCCACGACGAATTGATCTACTTTTACTTCTTGCTGGCTCGCGATGAGATCGGTAACTGTATCCATGGCCCTCACAGCCGCCTTAGTCATTGGTAACCTCAAAGGCCATTTTTCATCGCCACTGCGCAAATACTTATCCCAAGTATAAGCTATGATCGAGTCCTCAGTGCGGGGCCTGCCATCATCAATAAAAACTAGTGGCTGGTTTGGAACCATATACAAAGTACTGACGACCGTCCCAGTTTCTAATGCGCGTTTTATATCAGTCGCCTGGGCCTCGGTGGGAGCATCATTAGATTTACTACCGCCAGTAATCGTGAGAAACCCAATATCACTTTGTATTTCATCTGGAGCGACCACCACCATGAAATGTTCCCAAATTGGAAGATTAACTTCTGCCTCCGTTAACCACTGCTGGGAAATCATTTCCAAAATGAACGTTGTATAACCATCACCCTCAACAGTATTAATTACTTCATAATGGTAATTCGAGTCAGTCGAATTTACATAGTGGTCTAATGCGGTAAGTCGAAGGCCATTGCCTGTGTCGGCTGCATTTGAATTTACAGCAAAGAACGAATGAAGAATTAATAAGAGAAATAGTTTTTTCATTTAAGGACCTATACTTATTTTCTGAATTTAAGGAAGGTCGACTAATCAGAAATGCCATGCCTCGACATTGGCTTCGGCATCTAACTAATTACCGATCACAGACTCCATTCCACCTTCAATCAGTGATGATTCACTGACCAACTTTAGTGTTCTGTAACTAAGTTCTCTAACAAGAACCATTACATTACTGATTTACTTCGAGCATCCTGAGAGACGACCTAGCAGAAATTCACTTTACTCGCTCCGGAAGCAACAAATGCTATCGTCTTGCAGATGCTGTGTCGACCTTATAAATGCTGGCCTGGAGACAAATTTTCCCGTAGTGATCTCCGATAGCCCTTTTGTAATAATTTGTAGTAGATTCGCTTCCCCGGCGCTTTCTTCTTCATTTAATAAATGCGATTTGATACTTTCAGCTCAATGATCGAATTCCCAAAAGAAATCCGAACAAAAAGGAAATCAAAATGAGACATTTGAGGACAGGAATAGGCACATTACTGCTCATTTTAGTGCTACCAGCAGCAATGGCTCAGGATACTGGAGTCATAGGTCCTAGCCCCTATAACTTCACTACTGAAAGCTGGATGAAGCCGTTCGCACAGGACGGTTTTACCTGGGGTGGAAACTCAGGCGTGCACGTTGAATCTAAAGACCGAATCTACTTTCTGCAGCGCGGAGAAACTGAATTACCAAATCCACTTCCACCGGATTACACAACCTTTGCCGGATCACTCGGCTGGAATGTTTTGCAGGGTCGAGGTCGAATTTGGCGCAACTGTATTTACGTAATCGATAGCGAAGGAAATGTTTTAGAAGTTTGGAATCAATGGGATCATTTGTTCACTGGTACCGACGGCCCAGGACCCCATCGAATTAGACAAAGCCCTTACGATGAGGAAAAAAATGTATGGGTAATCGATGAAACTGGCCACATAATTTATGTGTTTTCCAACGACGGAGAACATTTATTAATGACCCTCGGCGAAAAAAATATTGCCGGCAATGACGAAATTCACTATCACTTTCCGCAGGATGTCGCATTCTTACCAGACGGTAAATTTTTAGTTGCCGATGGGCTGGGTGATAATCGACGTATCGTAGTGCGCAATGCCGACGGTAGTTATCATTCCGAATTTGGTGAGGGCGGTGATGAGCTACACCAGTTTGCTTCAGTTCATAGCTTAGCATTAGGCCCCGATGAATCTCTCTACGCGCTGGATAGAGATCATCGCAATGTAAAAGTCTTTCAACAGACCGCTCGACGTAACTCCAACGCCTACCCTAGCTTCGAATATGTAACAACTTGGACCGGTCTCGGCATGCCTTTGGATATCACTGTTAGTGAAGATAATGCATGGGTCACTGATTTAAACCCACCCAAGATAGTGCAATTTAATCTAGATGGTTCAAGAGAATATACCTGGCCCCTTCCAACAGAAGGTCCAGATTTCTGGATCGAAATGCATTCCCTATCGGTGGACGAAGATGGAAACCTGTATGGAACTGACAACCAGGCTGGTCGTCCGCAGAAATTAGTACCGAGAGCCGGTGCCGACCCAAATCATTTGGTAAGAAGACCTTTCGTTCCCAGATAAATAGTAGCTTTACACAAAAAAGGCGAGCAAGGCTCGCCTTTTTTGCTTCCGCTTTACTATTTTAACGCAAATACTTTAAGCGCTGGCCCATTGCGAGAAAGATTTCTGATTACGTTATCTTCACCACCCAAGAAACCATCGACCACACCTATCCACACATTCGCGTTAATCGTTGGCGTGCCAATAGCCACTGCAATGTACTGGGTATCATCAACCTGATAGGTAATTGGAAACGATGCAGGAATATCACCCAGGTCTGTTTCCCATAGAACTTCACCGTTAGCTTCGTTAAGTGCTTTAAAGGATTCATCCAAAGCACCAAAGAACACTACACCACCTGCGGTGGAGATAGCTGCACTGGTAGGTGGTACCACTTCGCGATGATTCCAGATTAATTCTCTAGTTTCTAAGTTTATCGCCTGCCAACGACCAAACCTACCATCGCTTCCCGCTAGTGGACTTGGCATAGCTCGCATCGCTGCGCCAGTTGAAAGTATGCCACCCTGGCCCGTCGGTCCCGCATCCATACAAATTTCAGCAATCGGTAGTAACAAGATTTTCGAATCTGGGTTGTAGCTCGCGGTTTGCCAATTCCTTCCGCCATTGGCAAATGGGCAAAGAAGATGAGTTTCTTCCGCATTGGGCGTCGCAGCAGGACTAATGGTTTTTGCCCCAGTCTCTGGGTCAATCGCAGTAATTATGTTCTGCAATCCCAAATCGATGGAAAATAAGTATTCACCAGACGCGGCACCCAGCGCG
>ENA-UPTF01000289-UPTF01000289.1-marine-metagenome-genome-assembly--contig:-NODE-289-length-36179-cov-3.860340_pt1 | contig 36179 bp, 24 predicted proteins | sample MGYA00238166_ERZ767019 | MGnify/ENA primary metagenome ERZ767019 (study PRJEB28930, sample SAMN06266391) | marine metagenome | isolation source: Sea water from 250 m depth | place: Atlantic Ocean | study... | reverse complement strand
TCAGGCAGGAGATATTATTACGACGGGAAGTAACAATGTAATGCTTGGGAATGGATCTGATCCAAGTGCGAACACAGGATCCAATCAGATCGTGATCGGTTCCGGTGCCACGGGCCATGGAGACAATATCGCTGTGGTTGGAAATGGCAATACCATAGCGATCCATCCTCCTGATGATAATGAAGTGGATCTGGGCAGCAGTAATTATTCATATAAGGATCTGTTTGTAGATGGAACCTCTTACTTGAGTGCTTTGAACATGAGTGTCAACAGTACTATCACGAGCAACACTACTTTTAATGGAACAGCTACGATAATACCTGTTAATACTGGGAATGGACCTATTATAATAACTATTGATAGTGATCAGAAGGTGGCAGGAAGAATACTTATATTCAAACAGATAGCCGGAGCTGGTAAGATCTTGACTATTGCGACAGAGGGTTCGGAGCAGATACAAGGTCGATCAGAGAATCTTGCTGATGCTTACCAGATCACAACCTCATACCAAACAGTACACCTTTTTTGTGATGGTTCGAATTGGTATGATATCGCAGGATCTTAGTTAAAGACCTAATTTCCATTAATAACTTTTTAACCTAACTAAAGACTTATTGAGCTTAGGCACATAAAACATACTATGATGAAACATACTTTTATCATGACCCTATCTTTATTCTTAATTAATTGCGGTAAAAAAGAATTACACAATAAGGTTATAGTGCTTGAGACCGAGATCAGTGAATTGAAAAAGGAGAATAGTTCGCTCATTGGAGAACTAAAAGAAATGGAGACCAGGATGGACAGCGTTGCTAACCTGCCGGCAACTATTTTTTCAAGATCCCATTATTATCTAGAAAAGAAACAATATGAGGAGTGCATCGATCTTCTCATCATACTATCTGAAAAATACCCTGAATGGGAAAGAACTCGGGTCAATAGAAGATATAATGAAGCAATAACCGCATTAAATAATCTTAACAAGGAACAGCAACGTTTAGTTGAGCAAGAAGAGAGGCGTAAAAAAAGAAAGGCTCAATTATTAGTTCAATTAGATAATAATATAGATGTCAAATATGATAAACGCAAGCAATCCACCTACTATACAACACATAGGACCACAATTTGTCAGATCAACCGTACAGTGTCTTTTGGCATCGAGCTTTATATGGTGGCAAAGGATAATGGTCGGAAATATTTCCGATTAAGATCCTCATATACCGAGAAGAGTCATTCTGAATATTATGAGCCTGAATTCATGCTATATGATCGAATAGAACTCTTTGCTGATAATGGGGCAACCATGGTCATTAATGCAGATAGTGAGAATAAAAGATCTGATCAAGACAGTTTTATGAAAAAGGAATTATCTGATATTCTACTGGATACTGACGCTGTTCTGGAGTTTCATGATGCGAATAAGGTACGGGTATTCTTTAAGGGGAAATATCTCTATGAATTTGATATGACATACGATCAGCTCCATGCGTTCAAAGAGATCATTGCGAAGTATGATTATATATAGTTTTAGAAAATTATTTCAGTGTAATGATATTTTCTGGTAGGTTGTTCAAGGTCACGCTATTTCCAGAACTATTATCAGGTACTATGTCAAAACATATTTGACCCAATGAAAAATTTATTTATCATATTTTTTATATTTAACGTTATCAGTCTTAATGCTGAAGTGAAGAGTGATATAATAGGGGAAAAGGCTCCAGCCATTTCTCTTTTACGAATGGATAACAATAAATTCTTTAAGTCCGAGACACTACTGGGAAAGAAGCATATTGTATTATGTTTCTTTGCTACATGGTCCGTTGCATGTGCTCTCGAGATTCCCAAGCTGCAGGAGATAAAGGCAGGTATTAACAATGAAGGCATCAGCTTTTTCCTTGTTAATGTAAGAGAGACCATTAACACGGTCTCCCAATTTGTTCATGATAAGATCTATACATTTCCAGTGCTCATGGATAGGCATGGTCTGATACACAAAAAGTTCTATGGAACAGAATTACCCTTGATAATTGTGATAAACAGAGATGGTATCGTTACCTATCAACAAATCGGATATAAGGATAATGATGAACTTCAGCTCATTGCGCACTTGAAAACATTGTAAAAGATTATAAAGAGTGATTCTTAATAGATCTTTTCAGAATGTTATTATCTAAAGATGGCTCACTTATATTGTATAAATTATTATTAGGTTTAATTATTTAATGTTTGATGGGTCTAATATTTAAAACATAAGAATAATTATCAGATTCCAGAAATCCTTAACCCTAAAAAAAGTGATACACATTAAATGAGAAATTTCTATTTTTAACCTGATGTATAGTATAAAGGAGATTCAAATGAAAAAAGTATTGATTTCGATTATAGGTTTTGTAATGATGGTAGGATGTTCTTCCACCAGGTCACATTCAAAGAGCGATGTACCTAAATGGTACCTGAATCCTCCACAGGATAAGGGTATTTTCTATGGTGTGGGTGATGCCTTACGCCCCCAATTGAACCTCTCAAAAAAGGTTGCCACTTCAAGGGCACGGGATGAGTTAGCTCGTCAGATATCCACGCAGGTACGTTCAAAGATATCGGATTATCAGAAAGCGTCCGGTATGGGCATGGATGCGGAAGCTACTGAGTTCAATGAATATACCAGTGGGAATGTAATAAACACTGCACTGGAGTATTCCATGATCGAAAAAACGGAAGTTAAGGATGGTCGGGTATTTGTTCTCGTATCATACGATGTAAAAGCGGCAAAAAAAGCTGCCAAGCAAGCCATGCGCGAAGCGGCCAAGCGGAATCAAGCCTATCGTAGCGAGTTGGAAGCACGGGATGCCTTTCAGCGCTTGGATGATGCTATTGATAAATTAGAAGGAAGTACTGGGATTGCACCGAATGAATAATTGAATATTGGATCCAAGTTTAACAAGGACGTATTCTATTATTTCAATTTCCGGAAAAATTGTCAATTATCCACCGATTAGTCCTTGCTTTTTTTATCATAACTTTTAATCTGTCATGATCAGGAATTTTTTCTTAGTAACATTCATACTGCTATATATTTCCTGCGCACCAAAACCGCCTCCCCTACCACAGCCGTCTCCCACACCATTGGTCCCAGAGTGGATCGGACGCCAACCAGCGGATGACAATTTCTGGTATGGAGTTGGCATGTCAGATATTAAGGGAAGTGATGATCCGCGCCAGGCAGCGCGGCAGCGTGCACAGTCTGAGATTGCTGAGCAGCTAAAAGTCAATATCAGATCCCAGATGACAGATATGATGGAAGCCACCAATATGGAATATAATGAGTATTCCCGATCCATCATTGAGACTCGGGTGGAAACAAGCTTGGATTATGTGGAAGTTTCTGATAGTTACCAGGATTCCCAGAGCCAATATGTCTTGGCCAAACTTGATAAGCAGAAATATTTTGACAACCTGGAAAGGAAAAAACGAGAGGCTGAAACTATTGCCAGTGACCTGGTCCTCAAGTCCACGGGTGGTATATCAGCGAATGTTTTTACTAATCTGGCACTGGCCCTTGAGACAGTAAGTCCTTTTATAGATCTTTACCCAGAGATGGAATTTCCCGCCGGGTCTGGAAAGATGGAAAGTATTTCATCTATTGTAGCAGGAATACTTCGAGATTATAACGATCGCATCCTGATACGATTTGATCCCAGTTCTTTGCAAACCATACCCCTTATCAACGATGATAAGCGTATTACTGTTACGGTCATTGATAAAGATATGGGTCAGAACCTTGCCAGTATATGGCTGAGAGTAAAATTCAGTGATGAATCAGATCATGATCTGATATTGACAAAGGATGATGGTAGCACCATTTACCAGTTGAAAAAGATCATGTTTCCTGCTGGAAGCTATGTCTTATCTTTTTCTGTTGATTACGAATCAATTCTAAGTAAAAGGTCACGATCCCTTTTGAAGATGGTGCCCAAACAATTTCCGGTGACGGTTGTTCTTTCTGCTCCAAAGATCATGTTTCAAGAGACTATTACTAACTTAGGCGACCAGGTACCTGACTCACCTATTGTGGAATCGATCAAGCGGTGCTTTGAAGATAACTACTCTGCAACCTTTGTTAGTAATAAGGCCGATTCGGATATGCTACTTGATCTACACGTTTCCACCTTAGAGCATACAGAGCGGATCAGTGATATATATCCCTATTTTGTACATGCTTCCGGTTCCATAAGCCTGGTAAATGTCGGGACTGACCAAGAGATCTTTAATACCACGATTGCCGAAGAAAAAGGATCAGACTTTTATTCTATTGAGAAAGCGGGGATCAATGCTCTAAAAAACCTGGCAAAAAAAATGGATCTGGATCTTTGTAAATAATTAATTGTTTTAGAATCGATTGGAAAGGGGCGGATCCGTCTGCGCTGCGTAGGTTCGATCTGGATCAAGGTCACGGCGGTAATATTCGAATTCCTTTCCGGTACCTTGCCAGTTCTCAACTCTGTCCACGATACGGATCTCTCCAGTGAATCGAGAAGAGATACCAGATTTTACGTGTCCGGTGATATATTGGATGTCTTTTCGTTTCTTGGCCCAGTTAAGGTATACCCGTTTCAGCATTTTTGCATACCCGCTTCCCTGATATTGAGACTGGATCACAAATGCGTACGTGTAGAGGGTATTATTCTTACCAAAATTCTCATCGATCCTAGCCCAAGGTTCCTGGGAAAGGGATTCGATCGGTACACCTATGATGTAACCGATAATATCACCTTGATGACGGGCTATGAAAGGCATTGAACCTTCACGATTGAAATATGTCTGGATCGTGTTCACGGTCAGGACTGCTTTAGGACCATATTCTTCAGATAATGATTGGGAGATATTGATCAGTATAGGATAATCCTTTACTCCTGCTTTTTCTATAAGCTCGATCTGAAAAGAACCACTTGCGGCAATTACCTTTGTTCTTGATACGGTATCGGGTTGTAAATCCATTTGTGGCATAGATCTATTTTACAGATATTTATCTGCCAATGGCATTCAGAATACATGTTATTCATAGAAGGGGAGTAATAAAATTTTCTGAATCTCGGGGTGCATCTATTTTTCGTAATTAATAGTCCCAGCATTTGGTCAATATCGATCTTAAATGATATTTCTACTCTTAATTTTTTCTGTTTTCAATAGTCTATTTCGTATTGAAGGACTAAGAAAACAACAATTGGTTCAGACTTTTGTGCCTCGGTAATTTCGCGGTCTGTGAATTCTTTTAACAGTGCACTAAGGATCCGGACAAGGTCAGTCATGTCATACCTGTGTGTTGGCTTAGATATAAGTGCTGAGAGTTTGGGCTCATCATCGCTGATGGATCTGAAAGATCATGCAAAGCAAGTAGTGGATAATACCCGGGACCTGGCAGCAGCATATAAACCCAATTTTGCTTTTTTTGAACGTTGGGGGTCAAAGGGGTTCCAGTGGCTTGAAGAGATCGTTGATTATATTGGTACCGGTCCGATCATTATTGCTGATGCTAAAAGGGGCGATATAGGTAACACGGCAGAGCAGTATGCAAAAAGCATTTTCGACCATTTTGGTTTTGATGCTGTAACGCTGAGCCCCTACCTGGGGCAGGATAGTGTTGAACCATTTCTGGATAGAACGGAAAAAGGTGTCTTTATTCTCTGTCGAACGTCCAATCCTTCAGGCAGTCAGTTCCAGGATCACCAAGATGATGGAAAAGCTCTTTATGAAAGAGTTGCTATCTGGGCGAATGGTATCAATGCAAAGGATAATGTAGGTTTAGTGGCAGGTGCTACTGCTCCAGAAGAATTGACCAGAATTCGGAAGATCGCACCTGATCTATCAATGTTGATCCCTGGTGTAGGTGCCCAGGGAGGCGATCTGGAACATAGTGTTCGAGTTGGTAATCAAACGAGTGTAGGGATCATCAATGTTTCCAGGGGGATCTGTTTTGCTGGTGATCACAGTGGATCTGCAATAAGGAATGCAGCAGAATCTTATGTTGCACAGATGAAAATATTGTTCGATGGATAAGACAACGGTCCTGGAGATCTTCAGGTCTACTGGCGCACTTTTGGAAGGTCATTTTTTGCTCAGCTCTGGGAGACATAGTCCCACCTATTTTCAGTGTGCTCGGGTGTTGCAATATCCAGAATACTTACACATTTTTGCCCGTGAGATTGCAGACCATTATAGAGATTTTGATGTAAATATCGTTATCTCACCAGCGGTCGGTGGGGTGGTACTTGGTACTGAAGTAGGGAGACAATTGGATGTTCGCACGGTATTTGCAGAGCGTAAAGATGGTATTATGTCCATACGTCGTGGATTTCATATCGAACCAGAAGCAAAGGTTTTGATCATAGAAGATGTGATAACTACTGGTGGGTCGGTAAAGGAAGTAATGGATATAGTTACAGAATGTGGTGCTAATATCATGGGTATCGGGGTGTTGGTAGACCGTAGCAATGGCAGAGCTGTTCTGCATAAGAGTCAATTTTCAATCAGTGCACTGGAAGCAGTAAGTTTCGACCCGGATGAGATCCCCGCTGATCTCTCCGCTATACCAGTGCAAAAACCAGGGAGCAGATAATCAGTATGAAACAGTTAACGTTATCAACTACCATCATAGTATTCTTTGTAATGATGATAGGGTGTGGAAAAACAAAGGGAAATAAAATGGATGAGAAAAGTTCTGATAAATCGGGATCTACAAACAATGATTTTGAAAAAGAAATAGCTGTTATCTCGACAAAATTTGGTGATATCGCTCTGGAGTTCTTTGATGAATTAGCTCCGAAGCATGTGGAGAGTTATAAACTCCATGCCCAGAATGATTACTATAATGGCACCATTTTTCACCGGGTCATCCCTGGCTTTATGATACAGGGAGGGGATCCGTTGACCCGGTCAAAAGATAAGAGCCGTCATGGTACCGGAGGGAATGCTGCCAAGTATTTTGGTATCGGGAAGGAATCTGAACCAAATTCATGGGATCTTCCGGCCGAGTTTAGTAGCCGTACTCACAGCCGTGGTATTTTATCTATGGCCCGCTCCCAGGATCCAGACAGTGGCGGGAGTCAGTTTTTCATATGTGTGGCAGATGCTCCTTTTCTGGATAGCCAGTATACGGTATTTGGCAGAGTGATCGAAGGTATGGATGTGGTCGATCAGATCGTGAATACACCAAGGGACCAGCGTGATAATCCGAACGACCGTATCGAAATGAAAGTCAGGATAGAGAAAAGATAGCCAATGAATGAACCTTATCTGGGGCTGGCTTTAGGGGGTGGAGGTTCTAGGGGTGCGTCTCATATTGGCGTTCTCCAAGTATTACACGACGCTGGAGTAAAGATCGACCGTATTTCAGGTACCAGTGCCGGTTCACTGGTGGGTGCAATGTATGCAGCAACATTGGACCCACATTGGATAGAAGAACGTTTTCGGGAATTTATGCAGCATGATCTATTCAAGTTATTCTATTCTGGTAATCTACTTGATGGTCGCAATCCGGAAACAATGCTGGAAAAGAAAACCAAAAAGATAAATGAACACTACATGATCGTGATGGGACTTAACCGGTCATATATCGTCAGTCGAGAAGTATTGGATACTGCTTTGGATTTCTTATTGCCTGTTAGGACCTTTGAAGAACTCAAGGTCCCATTGAAGATCTCTACAACAGACATTCAGGATGGATCTGACCATATTCATGCGACTGGTGATCTCCATGAAGCAGTACTACGTAGCTCAACGATCCCAGGATTTTTTGAGGCAATCCGTGATAAAAACAGCATTTTCGTTGATGGGGGTGTAACCATGCCCATTCCTGTTTCCCTATTAAAGGATGAGTGTCAGCTGGTAGTAGCGGTAGATGTGACCAATTATAAATTTGATATACTTGATGATCCCAATATGGTTGAAATAATCAGGAGGTCGGATATAATCACTTCCTTAATGCTAAGGGACCGCATGGCGAATGATGCTGATATTTTGATTCAGCCCGATGTACTTGGCTTGCACTGGTCAGACTTTGGAAAATTTGATGATCTTCTTAAAAATGGACGCAAAGCAGCTTCCGAATGTTTAGATATGTTATTATCACGAATTGAACGAGATAACAATGTGTTGTACCAGTTAAAACAATGGTTGGATTAATTTATTGATCATGGAACAATATAGTTTGTCTGTACTTACAAAAAGATGATAAAAAAATCTTGTAGGATCATTTTGATATTATCTGGTCTTGCCTGGTGCCAGGTAAATAACCCCGTATCCGTTTCAGCGAGAGCGGATAGCGTAGCGCGCGCTGGAGAGGTGATACAGGTCCGTGTTAACGCTACCATGGATGAAGAATGGAAGATCTATTCCATTTATAGGATCAGTGATGGACCATTGCCAACAGAGATCAGTGTTGGTGGAACCGCTGTAGGTGTGGTTGCATCGGTTATAGAACCGGAACCTCTCTATACCTTTGATCCTGGATTTGAGACCGATACATATTATCATAGTGGGAATATCCAGTTTCTGGTCCCCGTAAGGTTAAAGCGGGATCTTGAGCCTGGAAACTATGATATTGTTGCGGAAATATTTTTTCAGGTCTGCAATGAACGATTGTGCTACCCGCCGGTTACCAAATCAGATACTGTCCAGATAACCATAGAGCCTGGTACACCACGTTCCGATAGAATGTCTTTTACAGTTGCAACTGTTACATCATCCGATAAGAAACCTTCTACCTTATCTGGCGTACATTCTCTCTTGGGCCTTCTTTTATTGGCTATCGGGGGCGCTGTGTTGAGCTGGGTAATGCCCTGTGTGTATCCAATGATTCCCATCATCATCTCATTTTTTGGAAAACTTTCGGATGAAAAACATATTGGTCGGACTACGGTAGCAACAATGTACGGAATAGGAATTTCTGGGACGTTTGTAGTGATCGGCCTGGTGGTGGGATTACTTTCCTGGGGGGTTAATGATGTTGCCACTCAAACCCGGTATGCCAATATTGGTAATTTTATTGCTACCAATGCTTGGATCAACCTTGTATTGGGTATTCTATTCATCTTTTTTGCTCTGTGGATGTTCGGTGTCATAAATGTTAATGTTGCCGGATGGTTATTGAACAGAACTGATCGGGCGGGGCAGGTAGCGAAAAGCGCCTATCTTGGTTCCCTTTTGTTAGGGGTTGCTTTTGCTATTACAAGTTTCAGCTGTACCGTACCTGTTGTTGGTAGTCTCCTGGTTGTTGCTGCTTCTGGCACCGCCTCAGGACTATTCACGAGCCTGTATGGTATGACCATTTACGGGGTGGTGTTTGCCGCACCATTTGTTGCACTTTCGTTCTTTCCTACAGCCTTGGGGCGTTTGCCACGTTCTGGTGTATGGATGGAGACATTGAAAATTGTCTTTGGGTTCATTGAGCTTGCTGCAGCGGTCAAGTTTTTATGGGTCACCGATCTTGAGTGGAAGATAAATTTGTTGCCTAGAAATGTAGTGCTCGCTCTTTTCATTCTGGTCGGGATCGCACAGGTAGGTTACCTCCTGGGTTTATATACGGTCGGGTCAAGTGAAAGAAAACAACGCTTACGAATAGGCAGAGGCCGTTTATTTGGTATAGTCCTCACAGTATTAGTTATGTTGCCAATAGGTCTTTCCCTTTTGGCCGCTCCCACATATCATTATGCTAACATGCCACGCTTTGTGGATGAGGTCATTGAGGCCTTGGTACCACCACCGCCAACAGAGGATGAGATCGCTAAGAAAGAAGGGTGGTTTGTAGATGATTATTTTGGTGCCTTGGCTAAGGCGAAGGAAGAAGGCAAACCATTATTCATTGATTTTACCGGGGTATATTGTGCCAACTGTCGAGTAATGGAACGGCGTGTGTTCCCAACCAAGCCTGTAAAAGAACAATTTGATAAAATGATCCTGACGAGGCTCTATGTAGATAAAAAGGATTCGCTGAGCAAGGCCTTTGCTCAGTTGCAGTTCGAACGCTATCAGCAGGCCACTCAACCATACTATGTGATGTTAGATCCATCTGATGAATCAACATTGATTGACACAGGAGGCTATATTCCAAATGGGTTTGTGGATTTTCTGATAAGTGGTATGACAGAATATGATAACCGCCATAATCTGTTTTACTTTGATCATAATGTAAATAACTGAAAGAGTTAGATCAATGATGATAAAAAATTTGAATATTAATTTTAACTTTAAACTATATATCATGCAGAAGATATTATTAATTGTAATAGCTATTATAATTTTTGGATGTGGTAAAGGCAGCGCACAGGCGGAACTGAAAAAGAAGACTATCGCCAAAAAAGCCATAAAGAGCGACCGGCCGAAAAATGCTGTAAAAGCGCCTGATTTTACTCTGGCTGATCTTTCTGGAGATCCAGTGACATTAAAAGATCTGGAAGGTAGTGTGGTACTATTGACCTTCTGGGGCACGTGGTGTGGTCCGTGCCGGCGGGAGATCCCCGATTTCATTAAACTATATGACAAGTATAATACAGATGGTCTTGAGATAGTCGGCATCACTCTGACGTCCGGGCCTCCAGATGCTATTCAAAGGTTCGTGGACAGGTACGGCATAAACTATACTGTTCTCACAGATATACAAGAGCATGAGACACAAATGGCCACTGCAGATTATGGGAGAGCTACAGGCCAACGGATAAGCGGGATCCCAACTACCTTTATCATCGACCGCGAGGGCTATATTGTCAAACGTTATGTCGGGCCGCGCCCAGAACATATCTTTTATCAGGATCTAAAACCTTATCTATAAAGCTTAGCCAAGTGCTACCCTATGATAAATAAACGCTTTTTTTTGTTTTTAACATTGGCGTTTATAGTGTCCTCTCTTCATTCTGAGAAGAACGGTTACTGGCACCAGGATGTAGAATATGTAATGGAGATCACCTTGCTTGACTCTGTCCAGCAACTGTCTGGAAAGACCAAGGTCACCTATACAAATCAGTCACCGGACTCCCTTAATGAAATTTTTATGCATCTTTACCCCAATGCTTTTCAGATCGGGTCGGTGAAATACCGAGAATATCTTAATAATTATGGTCGCAGTTATAGAGCAAAGTTCTTCAAGGATGGGTTAGATGGATATGAAAGTCGTATAGTGATACATAGTTTCAGTATTTCCCAGCAAAAAGAGGATATGTTATATGAATATCATATAGATGATACGATCTTAAAAGCAGACCTGAGTCGTCCGCTATTTCCTGGAGATAAAATAAGGATCGATATTGGATGGACCCATCATGTTGGTGACCAGATTGAACGGGCCGGTTATGTTGATGGACAGTATAATATGGCCCAGTGGTATCCCAAGATGGTGGTATATGATGATCAAGGTTGGCACTCAGAACCTTTCCATGCTGAAGGTGAGTTCTATGGTGAGTTTGGAACATTTGATGTTACACTTGAAGTACCCGAACGTTTTATTGTTGGTGCAACTGGGCAGGTTGTGAGCGGTGATCCAGGATGGTCATCGGTAGAAGTAGATACGACAATCGTTTTCGATGAATGGATAGAAAATTTTAATGAGAACTATGTTGAGCCTGATTCTGCCAACTGGAGAAAGGTAAGATTTCATGCGGAAGATGTCCATGATTTTGCTTGGATAGCATCGACCGAATTTTTGTACGAGCATGGTAGCTGGAATGGTATTGATGTTCACGTTCTGTATAATAAAGACAATGGTCAGGACTGGACCAGGGAAGTTACCAAAAGGTCGATCCGGGCATTGAAGTGGCTCACAAATAATTTTGGTGAGTATGCCTATCCCCAGGTCACAAATACGGATCGATTAAGAGGTGGAGGAATGGAGTACCCCATGCTAATCATGGATGGTAGCGATAGAGAGAGTCTCATCGTTCACGAGATCGGTCATATCTGGTTCTATGGCATTGTAGCAAATAATGAGCTTGATGAAGCATGGTTGGATGAAGGTTTTACATCTGTCCAGACGCGCGATTATATGATGGACAGGTATGGTGCCCACGGTTTTGATCTTACGAGTGATGATTGGGTAGAGCCCTATCAGCGTAAATGGCCATTCACAAGCAGCCTCCATAGTGCGCAGTGGGGTACAATTCGGTATATTACCAGTGGACACGATGAACCGATCAGCAGATCGTCTTACTTGTTCAAGAACGGATCATCATACCGTCAGAACGCTTATACAAAACCATCTCTGATGCTTAATGAACTGAGATATATATTAGGTGATTCACTTTATTATGCGGGTATGCAGGCGTACTACAGTGAGTGGAAACTGAAACATACAAACGAAGAACGTTTCCTTACATCATTGGAGAATACAACCAAGCTTGAGCTCGATTGGTTCTTTGATCCGTGGCTCCATGACACTCGGATCATGGATTATGGTATCAATTCTTGGGAAAAGTATGAAAATGAAGATGGTTCCTGGACCGTGGAACTGGAACTGCGCAATCATGGTAACCGTTATATGCCGTTGATTATTGAGACGGAGATGGAGGACGGAAATATTCATCGTGATTGGTGGAAAGATCATCTATGGCGATTCCGGGATACATTACGTTATGATCTGCCCAGTGACCCTGTTCGTGTGACACTTGACCCAGATGTTCAAACCGTGGATGTTGATTATCGAAACAACACCACTGAAATGAAGACCAGTTTTATTTTTGATTGGCCAGGATTATCATACAATCCCCGGAATGAATTCGTCTATCGCTGGATGCCCACCTTGTATTATCATGAACTGGATGGTTTGACACCCGGATTGCGCTTGGATAGGACCTATGGTCATTGGGAATGGGTAAGGCTCCGGCTGAACTATGCGACCGTGTCTGACCCTGATTCTGATAATAATATTTATTGGTCCATAGGTGGATGGCGTCAGCCTGTTCATATTTTTCCGCGGACAAAGTTCCATTACTGGATGTTTCATCAGCCTGGACTGCAAGAGATCGGATTCCAAGCTGAAAGATCCTGGTCACGGGTCTACGGTAGCCCGCCTTACCACACAACAAAGATAGGATTATATTTGCAACCCGAGATCGATACATCAAGAACAAATGTCTATGACCCTGGAAAGTTAGCACTACTTTATTTGAAACATTCTGTTGGCATAGGTTCCTTTGATCTTGGAACAGAGATCTCGTCCTCTGTTGGACCATACTCTACCTGGGATTTTCACCGTTTTACTGAGACAGTATCATTCGAATGGTCAGGGTCCTTACGAACAAGCAAGTTTTGGGATGATATGCTTGAGCTTACAATGATGGGTGTGCGGAGCCGGTTCATCTTTGGCAAGATCTGGGCTGATAACTCTGGTCTTCCCAACCAGGAGGGATACAATGTCGAAGGTAATGGTTCCGCTGATATGTTCAGGAGATCCTATCTTAGGGACGAGAGCAGTTTCTTTGGTCTGACAGAGTTCAATCATCATTATCACATGCCTGGTGAAGGAAATATTCGTGGGTTTGTTGGCAAAGGAGAACCTGGAGCGGATGCTCTGACCGCATTTTCAACAGAGATATATGTCCGACCTCCGGCATTGCAAAAGGGATATTTTGATGACCACCCTTTAACACTTGAGTTAGCACTATTTGGTGATGGGGGGATATTCTGGAACGGCCGTGACACCCGTACCCTTGCTGATGCTGGACTGGGTTTTAGGTTAAAGGGAAAATTATTCGAAAAAGATCTGTTCTTAAGGGTGGATATTCCTTTTTTATGGGTAGCATTATACAATTATGAGAACGAACAAGATCATAATGAAAGCAATGAAGAGGTAAAGGATTATCAGAGCTGGCTGATCAGTTTTCAGCGCGGGATATAATGTATCATGCTTTTTTGTTGATCAGACATGGATATTGTCTTATACTCACTAGAAAAAAGAATTGAATAACTGGATGACATGACTAAATTCGAAGGGCTAATGCACTTATCTCTATTGGTGTAACTGATAAAATATTCAATGAAAATTCCAGGAGGAGAATAATCGTGAAACGAACGCTCACACTTATATCATTCCTATTCTTTTTAAATGCCAGTATAACAGCTCAGGAAATTTGTCCCGCGGAGAATATATCCGTTCTGGGTGGGGATGGACAGAATATCGTTATGTGGGATGAACCACTTAACCCTTTCACGGTCCTTCTGACCATAGAGGTTGTAACTGATACCTGGCAGGGGGAGACTTCTTGGGATCTGGTGAGCATGGATACTGGTGAGCTGGTAGCTTCGATCGCAGAGGGGGATCTGACGGAAGCAAATACATCCTACACATGGGATTTTGACATACCGCATGGGACCTACAGTTTCACGATCTACGATTCGTTCGGTGATGGGATCTATTCTCCGGGAGGATACGCTTTGTCCCTGGATGGTGTAAGCATATATTCTAATTTAGGTGAAGGCTGGACAGGTACCGAAGAAACGATCGAGTTCAATACCACTGAAGGCAGGTTCACTGCTACCAACAATTCCTATGTAGATCCTATCCCTTTTGATAAGGATACCAACTATGACCTGGGATGGCTCGCAGGCATGGAACTAACTGGTCCGACCTTGGTAACCTCAGGTTCTTTCAGTACATCAAGGGAGGTGCCCGAAGAGTGCGGAGCCTTCACACACTATGCAGTATACAGTGGTGATGGGACCGAGCTCGGTACGACCACAGAATTAGAGTATGCACACGAAGGTCTGACCAATGGGACCGAGTACTGTTATTATGTGACAGTGGTGTATGAAGAAGGGACATCCGACCCGACCGAACAGGCCTGCGGAACACCTTCGGAATGGGTCGCTGAAGCGCCTTCGAACCTAATGTCCTTCCCCGGTGATGAAGAGATGGTGCTGGTCTGGATGGCACCTGGTGGTGGCGGCGGAGGTACACAGGGTGATGTGATCGATAATCCTTTTGTTGTGACTGGAATACCGTTTGAGGCCAATGGTACGACCGAGGGTTTCAATGATGATTATGATGAGGTCTGTCCCTATACGGGCTCCACATCCAATGATGTGGTCTATATGTTCAGCACATCCGGTGGGACCTATGATTTCAGCATATGTGAGTCCGGGTATGATACAAAGATCTATATCTATGATATCAATCAGGTGAACATAGCTTGTAATGATGATGCATGTAATAATTCCGCTGGCGATCCCTGGCGGTCACTATTGGAGAGTGTCACCCTTGATCCAGGACTCTATTATGTGATAGTGGATGGCTATGGTGGTCAGAACGGGGAGTACCAATTGCTCATCGACTTTTCCGGGAACCGGTCCTACGACTATGATACCACGGAAAAGGATTCTGATGATGAGGTCTCGGACAACAGGACCGAATATGATTTTCTTGGCTACAATATTTATGTGGACGACGCAGTTGTGAATACCGATGTTGTAGAATTCTCTACTTACACGGTCACTGGACTCTCGAATGAGGAGTCCTATACATTTGGTGTGACCGCTGTGTATGAGGGTGACCCGAACTATGAGAGTGAGATGATCACAGTAACAGATGGACCTGTATACCTGTTTGGGGATATAACAGGAACGATCGTAGATCCCAACGGGGATCCCATAGACAGTGTGGCCGTCAGCTCTGATGGTGTCTCGGATACGACCGGTACGGATGGAGCATACACGCTGTGGAACCTATCTGTTGGAGTTCACACGGTCCAGGCTCGACGGACGGGTTTCTATAGTTCTTATGCAGACGTTGAGGTCTTGGCTCAGGCTGAGCCTTCTGTACAGGATTTTGTCCTGTCCCCGGATATGCCCAGCCCTGTAGGATTGACAGCTACTCCTGGGGATGAGGAAGTACATCTACTATGGCGTGAGCCTGGTGGTGTTTCCGTTTATGATATGGCATATTATGATGATGTTTTCGAAGCACAGATCGGTTGTGGTGGTGGGTGCCAGTTCGGTGTACGCTTCACACCGCCCAACTATCCTGCTTATCTTCAGGGGCTGGTCTTGAGCTTCCAGGGAGACGCGGCCGCGGTATCAGGGGCAGTGGATGCTTATCTTGATCCTAATGGCGATATGGCCGGACCCGTTGGTGACCCTATAAATCTGGTCCCTGTGGCAGACCTTTCATCACCCGATGGATTATTGGTCCAATACGCTTTTGATGTGTCTGAGTCAAATCTAGAGGTTTCGAGCGGTGATATCTATATCGTGATCAATGAGGCCAATTCAGGATTTTTGGGTATTGCCAATGATATAGAGCCCCAGTCACCGGAGTATTATGACCGTAACTGGGTCTCTCTGGGTGCCGAATGGGCAACAATTTTCGATGTTGTAGCTGGAAGCCCTGACTTGACCGGCGATTTTGGGATCCTGGCTTCGTTTCTCGGCGCTCCCGGACGCGGGTCTTACGCCATGACAGCGACTGGTGATGTGATCGAGGATCCGCCCGTACGGTCTGGTGTCCTGGCAAACTATAATGTGAGTGGTATCGTACAAGGATCTAATGAGCAAGACCCCGATATCATGACCACACTTGATGTACCATACATACCTCAGGATCCTTCGAACCTGAATAGGGATGATGTGCTTGAAGAGTATCATGTGTACCAAGTAGATGTTGATGAGAGTGAGACACTTGTAGCGACCACCACAGATACCTTTGCTACGGTCACCGCAAGCCCCAACTATGTTGAATACTGTTATCATGTTCGAGCACAGTGGAACACGGATAGTTACGGTGTGCTTGAATCAAGGGCTTCAAATGTGGCCTGCACTGTTCCATATGCTTCAGGGGACGCAGATTTTGATAGTGATACGGATATTCAGGATGTCCTGGTGGTAGTGGACTTTATCTTAGAAGAAGAATACCCTTCTGACGATCAGTTTCGTAACTGTGATGTGAACATGGATGAGGCTATCAACATTGCTGACGTGATCATGATAATTGATATTATTTATGGTGGGACAGCACGTACAGCGGGATTCGATCCCAGTGCTATGGCATTTGTAGATCTATTGATCGATCCTAATTCATCAGAACTAATGGTTAACATTGATTACAATGAACCCGTTCGTGGAATGCAGTTCGAACTTGATTATGATCCAGCACTTGTCAAGCTTATGACACCAAGGCTATCTGTTTTTCAGGATCAGGTAATGGTCACTCATAGTGATAAAGAGCCCGGCACCATAAAAGTGATTTTTGCTGAACTTTATGGTGGTAGTGTAGAAGGAACGGGAAATACATTTATTACCATCCCAGTTGAGTTCAAGGGCGAACACTATGACGTAGGTCATATTGGATTAGAAAATATTCAATTGGCTGGATTGGATGGAGGATTGGTCAATGTTGTGGCACGATCCACTTCAATAGATCTGAAGCTTATACCTGGTCAATTTGCTCTACATCAGAACTATCCGAACCCGTTCAATCCCAAGACAGATATCCGGTTCGATCTTCCGGAAGCTGCTCAGGTTGAGATAGCGATCTTCAATCTAATGGGTAATAAGGTATGTACACTATTATCTGATAATGTGACCGCTGGGTACCATTCATTGATTTGGGATGGAACCAATGATTTTGGTATCTTGGCCGCTACAGGTATGTATTTTTATACTATCAATGCTGGTGATTTCCGTGCGACAAAAAAGATGTTATTTCTTAAATAGAAAAATGATAATGAAAAAAACCCTCGGAAGAGGGTTTTTTTTTGGAACCTGTAGCATTGATAAGCATTCCAAAAATGATATAAATCATTAATGGAAGGAATGAAATGAAATACCGATTAATTTTTCTTATACTATTCGTCGGGACCGTACTTGGGCAAAATTCTGTTATAGAGAAATTCAGCACAGCTATCGCAGATGTGGCAGAGAGTGCGAAACCAGCTGTAGTGACCGTTGTGACGGATAAGGTCATTAAACTACCAATGGGGAATGAATTTTACTTTTTTTTCAATCCTTACCAAATGCCAAATGGCGAGCGCGAGTTTAAGACCAATGCGTTAGGTTCCGGTGTTATAATTGATTCCAAGAATGGTTATGTATTGACGAATAACCATGTTGTAGAGGATATGGATGCCATTAGGGTTAAACTCATTGATAAGAGGGAGTTTGATGCTGAAGTAGTTGGTACTGACCCAAAATCCGACCTGGCAGTTCTCAAGATAGAAGCGGATGGTCTGACACAGCTTAAAATAGGTGATTCTGATAAGCTGCGTGTTGGCGAATGGGTGATGGCTGTGGGCAGTCCTTTTTCTGAGAATCTTAGTCATACGGTTACTACCGGGATCGTTAGTGCACTGGGACGCAGCAATATTCTTCGTGGCCAAAGTTATGAAGATTTTATCCAAACAGATGCTGCCATCAATCCGGGCAACAGTGGCGGAGCTCTTTTAAATATGAAAGGTGAGCTGATAGGTATCAATACTGCTATTGCCACTGGTGGGTATGAACGCGGTAACCGTGGGGTGGGTTTTGCTATACCATCCAATATGGCAAATAGGATCATGGCTGACCTCATAGACCGAGGATACGTGGTCCGTGCCTGGTTAGGTGTCTATATACAGGCATTGGACAGTGATGCTTCAAAGGCCTTGGACCTGAATACTCGAAATGGTGCAATGGTCACTGAAGTGGTGGATAACAGTCCAGCCGAAAAAGGTGGTGTGAAAGAAGGAGACGTAATACTATATTTTAATGATCAGGATATTACTGGTCCGGCCAATCTGAAGAATATTGTTTCCTTAACATCACCAGGGACTTCCAGTGAAGTGGTTGTGTTTAGAGATGGTCGCCGTAAGAAATTGAATGTTGTTCTAGAAGAATTAGATAGCGAGCAGACGGTTGCTTCACGCTCTACTTCTACCTCGTCCACCCTTGGATTAGAGGTAATAGAATTGAATGACCAATTAAGGGAGAAATATGATCTTAAAGATAAAGATGGTGATCTTGTTATTGTGAGCGTGGAACCGCAAAGTGAGGCATCTGAAAAAAATATTGAACCTGGTGATGTTATAAAACGAGTTGGAACGCAACAGGTATCATCCTTATCTCAATTCAATAAAAAGGTGGAAGCTTCTAAAAAAAAGGGTACCCTATTGCTCCTGATCAAAAAACCGAGTGGTTCTTCTCAATTCATTACCTTGAATTTTTGATTTGTATTATTATTTCTAAAGATCGGTTCCCATAAACCACCTTATGGGAAGCTCTTTAGTTGTGTAAGAACAGGGCATCAGCCTAATTTCTCGGTCAATTTTTCCATTAGATTTGATTTATGAGTATTAAGAAGGTCGATGCCAAAATAGATTTTGTGGCGGAAGAACACAAGGTCCTCGAATTTTGGGAAAAGAATAACATTTTTGAAAAGCGCAGGGATCTTAATACTGGAAAACCTCGCTGGAGTTTTATTGATGGCCCTATTACTGCAAATAATCCGATGGGGGTGCATCATGCCTGGGGGAGAACATTAAAAGATATATATAATCGTTATAAGGCCATGTCCGGACATGAACTCCGCTACCAAAATGGTTTCGATTGCCAAGGTTTATGGGTTGAAGTGGAAGTTGAAAAAGAACTGGGATTTCAATCCAAGCGAGATGTGGAAAAATATGGTATCGAGAAATTCGTCAATCTGTGCAAGGAGAGAGTTAAGAAATACTCTAAGGTACAGACCGATCAGTCCATTAGGCTGGGTTATTGGATGGATTGGGATAATTCCTACTATACCATGTCGGATGAGAATAATTATACAATATGGTCTTTTCTTAAAAAATTATTTGATCAGGGCAAGATCTATCGTGGTATCGATGTTGTTCCTTGGAGTGGTCGATCGGGAACATCCTATTCTCAAATGGAGATCATAGAGGGTCGAAAACTTGTTTCTCACCAGTCTGTTTTTATCCGATTCCAACTAAAGGATCGAGAGAATGAATATCTTCTGATCTGGACCACTACTCCTTGGACCCTGACTTCCAATGTAGTAGTTGGTGTAAATATTGATCTTGATTATGTCAAGCTTAGGGCAGTTGATGGGTCAATCTATTATATTGCCCAGGAAAATCTGGAATTCCAGCGATTGGAAAAACAATATAATGAGAAGAAACAATGGATCGATGGTGTACCAAAACTGAAAACCATTGCACAGATATTCAAGGAACGAGGTGGATACGAGATAGTGGAAACCATAAAGGGTGCCGACATGGTAGGTTGGCAATATATAGGACCCTATGATGATCTCGGCGCGCAAAAAGTACCTGGTGGCCACCCGTTTACTAATGATGAGCTAAAACAAAAAAATGTATCATCTGTCGATCAGCATCAGGTGATCAACCCAGGGAAGGATAATGTTGGTAATGATATAGTTGTGGCCGGTGAAGGTACTGGTATCGTCCATATGGCCCCAGGATGCGGAGATATTGACCACCAGATTGGGAAAATACATAATTTAGTGAATTTAGCACCCCTGGATGACGAAGCTAAATTCATTAAAAAGTTTGATTGGTTAGAGGGTAAGAATGCGACGGATATAGCTACAACAAAAGCTATTATAACTGATCTTAAAAAACGTGGCTTACTTGTATATGTTGAAGATTATCCACATATCTACCCTCATTGTTGGAGGTCTGGCGATGAGCTAGTATTTCGATTGGTAGAAGAGTGGTATATCAATATGGATTGGCGTGGTAAGATAAAAAAAATTGTAGATGATATTGAATGGATACCTACCTGGGGTAGAGAGCGTGAGCACGAGTGGTTGGATAACATGAGTGACTGGATGATCTCTAAAAAACGATTCTGGGGATTGGCATTGCCTATCTGGACATTTGATGATGGTTCGTTCCATGTGGTAGGGTCAAAGGATGAATTAAAGCAACTATCAGTTGAAGGCTGGAACGAATATGATGGTCAAAGTCCACACAGACCTTGGATTGATAAGGTCAAGATCCGTCATCCAGAAACAGGATTGATAGGTACCCGGGTTTTAGATGTTGGCAACCCCTGGTTGGATGCGGGAATTGTTCCTTTCTCAACTTTAGGCTATTTGACCGATAATGATTATTGGAAACGCTGGTTCCCTGGGGATTTTGTGACAGAATGTTTTCCAGGTCAATTTCGCCACTGGTTCTATTCTTTGTTAGCCATGTCTGCCTTGTTAGAGGAAAAGGCACCATTCAAAACATTGTTGGGTCACGCCCTTGTGAAAGATGAGACCGGGAGAGATATGCACAAATCTTGGGGTAATGCGATCTGGTTCGATGAAGCAGCAGAAAAAATGGGTGTTGATGTTATGCGCTGGATGTATGCGAGACAAAATTTAGAAAATAATTTATTATTTGGTTATAGAACCGCAGATGATGTACGAAAAAAACTTATTACATTTTGGAATGTATACTCTTTTTTTGCGACATATGCAGCGGTCGACAATTTTGATCCAGAGACCGATGGAAACCTTGAGGAAGATTTTCTAACTATTTTGGATAAATGGATTCTTGCAAAAATGCATTTATTGATTCGAGATGGAAGAAAAGCCATGGATCAGTACAATGTTTTTATGTTCATGAAGTTATTCGAACTTTTTTTGGATGATGTTTCTAACTGGTATGTTCGTCGCAACCGTAGACGATTCTGGAAGTCAGAAGATGACAGTGATAAAAAAGCAGCCTATGCCACACTTTACCATGTTCTGGTGAATACTATAAAATGTCTTTCACCTATTTTGCCATTTACTACAGAGACAGTGTACCAGAATTTAGTGAAACATATGCATTCTGATACTTGTGAGAGCGTTCACCTTACTGATTTCCCAGATGAGAACGAAAAATGGATCAATGACGATCTGATCACGAAAGTGGATACTTTGAAAAAATTAGTTGAATTAGGACGCTCTGCCCGAAGTGATTCCGATCAGAAGATACGTCAGCCTCTGGCAAAAGTATTATTCGCACTGGAAGATGATGACCTTGCAAATTTTATCATAGAAAATCAGGGAATTATTTTGGATGAGCTTAATGTAAAAGGCATTGAACGTATTACCAATGCTGATGAGCTTATCACATATAAAATAAGACCAAACCTGAAGACCTTAGGCCAAAGGTACGGTAGTGGTCTATCAATAATAAGGGCGGCGCTGGAATCCAGTGCGGAAGATAAATGGATAAACGAGTTTCAAAGATCTGGCCAGATCAAAATTGGGACTCAAGATGGAGAATTTATTCTTGAAAAGGATGATATATTTATTGATACCATTGCCGATGAAGGATTCTCTGCTGCCAGTGGTAACGGATTAACTGTGGGTTTGTCTCTTGAACTTACCAGAGAACTAGTACAGGAAGGTATTGTGCGCGATATGGTGAGACAAGTCCAGAATTTACGACGCGATGCCAATTTAGCTGTTGAAGATCGTATAAGAGTATTCTGGGATTTAGATGGTAGAATAGCCAGTGCTTTGGGTAAATTCAGGACCTATTTTTGTTCTGAGACCTTAACGAAATCTATCGGTAGGAAGTTCAAAAAAGGAGACCATCATGGAATTATTGAGATTCAAGGAGAACAAATTAAAATTGGTATTGAAAAGGTGTAAATAATAGGAATTGTATAATGGCACAAAAAAAGTATACAAAATTGAAATTAAAGCAATTCAAAAAGGCGATAGAAGAAAAGATGAATGATATCAATGGGGAAATGAATGGTATTCGAGAAAGCCTAGAGAATAAGGCAAAAGGTAACGCAAGTCTGGCACAGGATTCTGTATATAGTTTACACATGGCTGACGCAGGTACAGACTCATATGAGCGGGAAAAGAGTTTTCATTTAATGAACAGGGAATCTGATTATTTTCACCATTTACAGTTAGCGCTAGAACGAATCGACGCCGATGAATTCGGGATCTGTATGGTTTGTGGAGAATTGATACCTGAAGAAAGGATGATGGAAGTTCTTAATGCCACTAAGTGTGTCGATTGTAAAGAAAAAGAAAAACTGAAACTTAGTTGATATTTAGTGCGAGTTCTTTGGCTAACCGCAGCCGTTTTCACCGTTGACCAAGTAACAAAATGGTCAGTAAACCACTCACTTGAACTATATGAATCTGTGCCAGTAATTGAGAATTTCTTTTATCTTACTTATGTAACCAATGACGGTATGGCCTTCGGGTTATCCCTTCCCGGTGGGAATCTTACACTACCTATCCTTTCTTTGATCATGACAATTATCCTAGGGATTATTTTCTGGCAAGAAAGATCAGGTCATATTATTGTGAAATTATCGTTAGCACTTATTATGGCCGGCGCTCTTGGCAACCTAATGGATCGGCTTCGTGTTGGTGAAGTAATTGATTTTTTTCATTTCAAAATTGGTGATTACTGGGAGTGGTATATATTTAATGTTGCAGATTCAGCTGTAACCATAGGTATGATACTTTTCTTATATTATTCTTTTATTATACAAAGAAAGATCAAGGTTCAAGAGGAATCTCTTTCTTGACTTCGCATTCCTTTGTTATAACAGAAGAAGTTGGTCAGCGATTGGACCGATTTATTTCTGATCAACTCGATACCGTTTCTCGTACTATGATCCAGAAACATATAAGATCCGGCGCAGTAGTAGTGAATGGAAAACAAGTGAAATCAAATTATCTATTAGTATTGAATGATCGAATTAATATTGCTTTAAAAACTCGGAAAGAACGTGAATTAGATGTTCTGCCAGAAACAATGGATTTGAACATTATTCATGAAGATGATTCAATAATTGTGATCAATAAACCTGCTGGATTGGTAGTGCATCCGGGTATTGGTAATGAGTCTGGAACCTTGGTAAATGGTCTTATAGATCAATTCAGCCAACTGTCAAATATTAATGGCAATATTCGAAAGGGTATTGTACACCGCCTTGATGCTGATACATCTGGTATCATCATTATAGCTAAAACAAATGATTCACATTCTCACTTGGCCAACCAGTTTAAAAACAGGACCATTAAAAAGGAATATAGAGCCTTAACCTGGGGAGTTTGGGATGAGGTCTCAGGAAAAATCGACCAAAATATCAAAAGAAGTAGATTAGATCCAAGGATTTATTGTGTTGATCAGAATGGAAAAAACTCTATTACTAATTATTTAATTTTGGAACAATACCGCTATTATTCTTATGTTGCTTTCATGCCTATGACCGGACGAACACATCAGATCAGAGTGCATGCAGCATGGTCAGGTCATCCTATATTTGGAGATGAGAAATATGGTGGTGGTATGAATAAGTGCAAGGGATTTCTTTCAGATATTAGGAAACATTTATCCGAAGTGATGACAATATTTGGACACCATGCCTTACATGCCTATAAATTGGAATGTAAACATCCAAAGACTGACCAGCAGATAAATTTTACAGCACCTCTCCCGGACACATTTGTAAATTTGATTGAATCGATCAATGATTAATTTTATCGATATTCTTGAGCTTCAGGATGGATTTATCACGTATATATCTCATGAACGTGGTTATTCTAAAAACACTATAACATCCTATAAGCATGATTTAAACGAGTTTATAAAATTTTGTACTGAAAGGGATATTGACGCTGTAGATAGGAGAACCATCCGTAATTTTTTAGGCAATGAATTTGAAAAAGAACTTAAATCCCGAACAGTGGCCAGGAGATTGGCAACCATAAAGTCATTTTTTAATTATATAGTAAGAAAAAAAGACCTGAAGGATAACCCGGCACTGCAGGTAAAAACACCCAAGACCGATAAAACTCTACCAATATTTTTTTCTGAGAATTTGATATATGATTTAATTATTGCTCCTATTGTAAGATTCTTTTTTGACAGTATAAAGATTAGTGTTAGTGGGAATAAACGTACCCTTACTTATCATTTCTTATATAAAGGAAATCGTGAAAAACTATCTCCAGATTTACAGGCTATCATAAAGGAATTAAAAAAGATATTAGAAGAGAAATGTAAAAATCATTCGGGATTCACAATTGGTTGGTTAGATGTTGAATGGATCAAGTTTTCTAAGAATATCAAAAGACACCTTAGTGTTTTCTCTCCACGAATAACATTTTCTGATCCAAATTTTATAATCTGTCTTCGAGATATTTGCATCATTGAATTGTTTTATGCAACAGGGATACGATTAAGTGAATTAGCTGAACTGGAAATTGGGAATGTGGATACCAAAAATTGTCTAATGCGAGTAAAAGGTAAAGGCAACAAGGAAAGACTCGTTCCCTTTGGAGATAAAGCATTATTAGCTATGGACAATTATTTAATAGCAAGTAAAAGATCATGGAATTCCAAATCATGGTTACCATTGTTCATGGGTAGAGGAATAAAACCGGTTTCATACCGCACTATTCAGAGAAAGATTGAACAATATTTAAAGTTAGTTCTGGATAATAAAAAATTAGGACTGCATAAGAGATTAGGACCACATATGCTTCGCCACTCTATTGCTACCCATCTTATTGATCGTGGGGCGGATATCAGGGCTGTCCAGGAACTGTTAGGCCATGCCAGCCTATCTTCAACCCAAATATATACCCATGTGATACCTGAAAAAATTAAGCAGATCTATGAAGATGCACATCCACATGGAAAGTAACTAAAATGAGTGAAACAATAAAAGAAATAGGACTGAATAGACTTGGTTTGAATGAGTCAGATTTCGTTTTTCGCAATTTACCGGTCGAAACTTTGGTGCAGGATATTATTGCTAACAATGAAGGTAGCATTGCTGCCAATGGTGCGGCTATGGTGGACACAGGTAGCTATACCGGAAGGTCTCCGAAAGATAAATATATCGTGAAAGAGCCCTCATGCTCTGAAAATATATGGTGGGGTCCCATCAATCAGGAAATCACCGATGATGTATTTGATGAACTTTTTATAAAGGTAATTGATTACTATAACCAGACAATATCAAAGACATACGTTTTCGATGGTTTCGCTGGTGCAGATCCTGCCTATTCTATACGGGTTAGATTTTTAGTTAAAAAGGCTTGGCAGGCTCATTTTGTACATAACATGTTCATTCGGCCTCAGGAGGGAGAGTTAAATGGATTTTCTCCGGATTTCACGATTATTAATGCTTCAGATGTGAAAAATATTGATTTTGAAAGGCATGGATTGAATTCTGAGACCTTCATCATTTTCCATCTTGCTAAGCGTATTGCTATAATTGGAGGAACAGAATATGGTGGGGAAATGAAGAAAGGCATCTTTTCAGTCATGAATTATTTACTGCCACTCCAGGGGGTTTTGGCCATGCACTGTTCTGCGAATGTGGATAATAATGGAGAGAATCCAGCAATCTTTTTTGGTCTAAGCGGTACTGGGAAGACGACTCTATCAACTGACCATAAAAGACCTTTGATCGGGGATGATGAACATGGTTGGTCTGATAACGGTATTTTTAATTTTGAAGGTGGGTGTTATGCCAAAGCTATAAATCTGGATCCTAATACGGAACCAGACATTTATAATGCAATTCGTCCAGGCGCATTGTTAGAGAATGTGGTTTATGATCCTGACAGCCGAGAAGTAGATTATTCAGATGGGTCCAAAACTGAGAACACTCGAGTTTCTTATCCGTTGAATTTTATTGATAATTCTGTATATGGTCATGGTAGGAAAAGTATATCCGGTCATCCAGAAAATATTATATTCCTTACTTGTGATGCGTATGGTGTTCTTCCTCCTGTGGCAAAATTGACACCGGAGCAGGCGATGTACCATTTCATTAGCGGGTATACTGCAAAGGTGGCTGGTACTGAAAGAGGTATTACAGAACCTCAGGCCACTTTTTCACCCTGTTTTGGAGGTCCGTTCTTGACCCTCCATCCATTGAAATATGCTGAGTTGCTCCGTGAAAAAATGAAGGTTCACAATGTTCCCGCTTATCTGGTAAATACTGGCTGGGTGGGAGCAAATGCCCAGTCAGGAGCCAAACGGATCAGTCTGCCTCTGACCAGAAAGATTATACACGCAATATTGGATGGTTCGATAGAAAAAACTGAATTCGATTCAGACAGTTATTTTGGTTTTAAAATTCCGAAAACGCTCAGTGATATTGATTCAAAAATTTTAAATCCAAGAAATGTTTGGTCAGATAGGAATGAGTACCATGTTTCTGCAAAAAATCTCGTAAAGAAATTTCGAGAGAACTATGAACAGTATGATCTGGGAGACAAATCCATCCTAAAAGCGGGACCACGCAATGAATAATCAACTATGTATTGAAAAAAGGTCTTGATTGCCAATTAGAAAGTCATGGTTTTCATAAATAATATTAATTTGTATATTTTTGCCTGATACAATAAACTTAATTCAGTCGTGATTTGCACCATATTGCCGCGACCAAAAATAAGCGCTAAAAAGGAAAGGAAATAGAAGCCGGACTTTGCGCCGGCTTTTTTGTTATGAAAAAGATAGAAAATATCATGCGTGACAGGATATTGGTACTCGATGGAGCCATGGGTACCATGCTACAGTCTTATGGGTTAAATGAAGAAGATTTTCGTGGTGAACGTTTTGCCGACCATCCATGTGATCTAAAGGGGAATCATGATATATTATGCCTCACACAGCCAAAAATAGTTGAAGATATTCATGATGCTTATTTTAAGGCTGGAGCAGACCTGGTGGAAACCAATACCTTTAACGCTACAGCAATCTCTCAAGCAGATTATCAGACTCAGGATATTGTCTATGAAATAAACTTGAATGCGGCCCGCATCGCACGCAATGTTGCAGATAGATTCATGAATAAAGATCCAAAAATACCAAGATTTGTTTGCGGTGCCTTGGGCCCTACAAACAAAACCGCTTCTATCAGTCCAGATGTTAATAGCCCAGAATTCCGGAATACGGATTTTGATATCCTGGCAGATGCATATTTGGAACAAAGCAGAGGTTTACTGGATGGTGGAGTAGATATTTTCTTGATTGAGACAGTTTTCGATACTCTAAACTGTAAAGCAGCGCTTTTTGCAATTCAAGAGCTATTTTCCGAGAGGGGAATATCACCAATTCCAGTGATGGTATCTGGGACCATCACTGATGCCAGCGGGCGGACCCTTTCAGGTCAAACGGTGGAAGCCTTTTGGCATTCCATAAGACATGTTGATTTGTTAGCGGTTGGACTGAACTGTGCCCTTGGGGCCGAACAGATTCGTCCTTGGCTTGATGAACTTTCGGCTGTATCCAATGTTAATACTTTTGTTTACCCTAATGCCGGATTTCCAAATGAATTTGGTGATTATGATGAAACACCGGAAAACATGGCTGAGATCATTCGAGAATTTGCTGAAAGTGGATTAGTGAATATGGTGGGAGGTTGCTGTGGTACTACACCTGACCATATTGAAGCGTTTTACGGTGCTGTAAAAAATTCATTACCGCGTCGGTCTCAGGAGATAGAACATTTTACAAGATTAAGCGGTCTCGAACAAGTTACTATACGACCTGACAGTAATTTTATTAATATTGGTGAACGTACCAATGTTACAGGCTCTGCGAGGTTCCGGAGATTAATTGCCGCTAATAATTATGAAGAAGCATTGTCTGTAGCGAGGCAGCAAATTGAAAATGGTGCTCAGATAGTTGATGTGAACATGGATGAAGGTATGCTTGATTCGGAAAAAGCCATGGAAACCTTTTTACGGTTGATCGCTGCTGAACCAGACATTGCTAAAGTTCCAGTTATGGTTGATTCTTCCAAATGGACCGTGTTAGAAACAGGTCTAAAAAATCTTCAAGGGAAGGGTATAGTTAACTCGATCTCTATGAAAGAAGGGGAAGATGAGTTTATCCATCAGGCAAAGACGATTCGTCGCTATGGGGCAGCGGTGGTAGTTATGGCATTCGATGAGAGTGGACAGGCAGAAAGTTTTGAACGAAAAGTAGAAATTTGTGAACGAGCGTATAAGATACTGACCGAACAGGTTGGTTTTCCACCGGAAGACATCATTTTTGATCCCAATATATTTGCTATTGCTACTGGTATTGAAGAACACAATGAATATGGTAGATCTTATATCGATGCAACTCGCAAGATCAAGGAAATATTACCTGGTGTGCATGTGAGCGGAGGTGTGAGCAATCTTTCTTTTTCTTTTCGCGGAAATGATATGGTAAGGGAGGCAATGCACTCCTGTTTTCTTTACCATGCTGTTCAAGCAGGGATGGATATGGGAATAATAAATCCGGGACAGCTGGCCATTTACGATGATATTGATCCAATACTCAAAGAAAGAATTGAGGATGTCCTTTTCAACCGTCGATCCGATAGTACGGATCGTTTAGTAGAGCTTGCCAAAGAATATACTGGTGTTAAGAAAACGGTAGGTAAAGATATTATCTGGAGGAGAGCTTCTGTCAATCAAAGACTCAAGCATGCACTTGTTGAAGGAATCGTAGATTATATAGAAGAAGATACTGAGGAATCACGTCTTAATTATGATCGGTCCATAGAAGTCATCGAAGGGCCACTAATGGATGGAATGAATATAGTGGGCGACCTATTCCAGTCTGGGAAAATGTTCCTACCTCAGGTGGTCAAATCTGCCAGGGTAATGAAAAGATCTGTTGCCTATCTGGTGCCATATATAGAGCAGGAAAAAGATCAGATGGGTCTTACAGAACTATCGAATGGAAAGATCGTTATGGCCACGGTCAAAGGAGACGTTCATGATATTGGGAAGAATATTGTTGGTGTTGTTCTAGGTTGTAATGGCTATGATGTAATTGATCTGGGCGTCATGGTACCAGCTGATAAAATATTGTCTGTTGCCAAAGAGGAGAATGCAAATATTATTGGATTATCCGGGCTAATTACTCCCAGCCTGGATGAAATGGTCCATATTGCCCAGGAAATGGAGAGAATAGGGTTCAAAATACCCCTTCTTATCGGTGGTGCCACAACGAGCCGAAGGCACACGGCAGTGAAAATAGAGGAGCAATATACTGGAGCAACAGTGCACGTGATTGATGCTTCTCGCGCTGTGGGAGTGGTCAGAACATTACTGAATGATCAGAAACAGGATGAATTCATTGCTCAGACACGGAAAGATTATATGCAGATTCGTGAATCTTATGTTTCAAGAAAAAAGAAAAGATCACTTCTTTCACTGAATATTGCCAGAAAGCGAAAATTAATAATTGATTGGGATGAGTACTCGCCTCTTGAGCCAAATTTTCAGGGTATTAAGGTTTTTGATGATTACCCACTGGCTGAATTAGTTGAATATATAGACTGGTCGCCTTTTTTCCATGCCTGGGAATTGAAAGGGAAATATCCGGATATTCTTTCCAATGGTAAATATGGTGATGAACCAAAAAAATTGTTTGATGATGCCCAGGTGCTACTAAGGAGGATCATTGGGGAAAAACGTCTTACCGCAAAGGCTGTAGTAGGAATTCTTCCCGCTATTGCTTTAAATGAAAATGTGTTCATTGGTGAGGACACCTTCCATTTTCCACGTCAGCTGGTGGATAAAGGTAATAGAAAAGTAAATTATTCCTTAGCAGATTTTATTGCTCCAAATAATGATTGGCTTGGAATGTTTGCTGTAACAGCTGGGCACGGTCTGAACGATTTCTTAATAGAATACGATAGTGATCTTGATGATTATAACATCATAATGGCCAAGGTCTTGGCTGACCGTTTAGCAGAAGCATTTGCTGAAAGACTGCACCAGTTCATCAGAGTAGAGTACTGGGGATACGCTATCGATGAGAAACTAAATATAGATTCATTGATAAAAGAAAAATATCAGGGGATCCGTCCAGCTCCAGGATATCCGGCCTGTCCGGACCATTCCGAAAAGGACATGATTTGGAAATTGCTTAATGTTGAAAAGAATATAGGTATAACGCTTACTGAGACAAGATCCATGTTTCCCGCCGCGTCCGTTTGTGGATGGTATTTCAGCCATCCTGAATCATGCTATTTCAAGACTCAAAGCAATGAATAGATAAATGAGCGATAAACTTTTGAATCAACAATAGGAAATCATAGTGCGTATAAGAGATAAAATAAAAAGACCAAGACGTCCAGTTGTAGTGTATGAGATCCTGCCGCCTCGTGAAAAGGACGGTACTCTCAATTCATATGCTGAGATAATCAGTTCGCTATTGTCTCAGACTCATATTGATGCGATAAATATACCAGAAGTACGCGATGAATCAATGAGGGGTGCACGTCCTGTCAAGAATAAGACCCGTGCTGAACCAAGAGAATTTGGAAAACTGTTGCAGGATATTGTTGGTATAGAAGCGATCGTGAATCGGGTTGTGGTCCATCAACCAGTTAAAGAAGAAATGAACTGGATCGAAGAGACTTATAAAATTTATGAAATAGAGAACCTTATCGTGGTAGGAGGAGAATCAAGCAAAATAAATTATATTGGTCCTACTGTTAATTCAGCTTTAAGGGCAATAAATAGTCGAATTGATACTAATGGATGTGATATACTTTGCGGCGGCATTACAATTCCCAGCCGTTTGAAAGAGTCAAAGAGCCTCATCAATAAAAGTAAGAACGGTTCTGAATTTTTCACCACACAAGTTTTATACGATTCATCTAAAATAAAAAGAATGATGAGCCATTACCAGGCACGGTGCAATAAAATGAATACATTTCCCAGACGGTTATTACTCAGCTTTGCACCAGTATCATCTCAGAAGAATATAGAATTCCTAAAATGGCTTGGTGTAGAGATTCCTGATAAGACAGAATCATATTTAAGGGGTCACCCAGCATCTATGATAGAACGATCTTTAAATGTGGCTGTAGGAGTATTAAATGAAACATTGGACCATATTAAAAAAAATGATCTAACCGTACCGATTGGCCTAAATGTAGAACATATCATGTCTTACAATTTTCAGGCTTCTGTAGAAATGCTACAGGAATTGGCCAGGATCTATCGTGAGTTTTGCATTAAAACTGATAATTATTAATAGTACAATCATGACATATTTTTCTTTACCTTTGCCGCTGTTTTTCGCGAAATAAATTGTTCTTGAATAATTAATAGTATAGGAGTTTATCTTGTCAAGATTCTTATTTACATCTGAATCAGTGACTGAAGGCCACCCTGACAAGGTCTGTGATGCAATATCCGATGCCATTGTAGACCACCTTTTATCCCAGGATAAAGAATCACATGTAGCCTGTGAGACATTGGCGACCAATGGGCTGGTGGTTGTTTCAGGAGAGATCCGCAGTAAAGGGAATGTTGATGTTGAAGGTATAGTAAAAGATACCTTGGTCAATATTGGTTATACAGATGAAGCCTATGGAATGGATAGTGCTAACGTTGAAGTAAAGGCGATCCTTCATGAACAGAGTCTGGAGATCGCTCAGGGAGTCGATGCTGAGAATATGTCAGAGCAGGGTGCTGGTGACCAGGGACTTATGTTTGGTTTCGCCTGTAGGGAAACACCTGAATTAATGCCCCTACCGATTCAAATGGCTCAGAGGCTTACGGAACGGTTAACAGTTTTAAGAAAAGAAAATGTGTTGAGCTGGTTGCGGCCAGATGGTAAATCCCAAGTAACGGTCGAGTATGACGGTTATAGTCCGATCAGGGTAACAAAAGTGGTTATTGCAACACAGCATCAGGATATGATCGATAGATACGGTTCCGAAAAGGGTGAACTTGAATTTGTAAAAAAAGAAGTTATCGAACATGTGATTCTACCAATTTTGGAACAATACGGGGTACCATATGAAAAGGATTTCATTGTCAATGGTACCGGACGCTTTGTTTATGGAGGTCCGGCCGCAGACACAGGATTGACCGGTCGAAAGATCATTGTCGATACCTACGGTGGATATGCCCCTCATGGTGGTGGCGCCTTCTCAGGTAAAGATCCATCAAAGGTAGATAGATCTGCCACCTATATGGCACGCTATATTGCAAAGAATGTTGTGGCTGCAGAACTATCTGAACGCTGTGAGGTGCAATTATCTTATAGTATTGGTGTTGCCGAGCCAACATCTTTTTATGTTCGCACACTTGGTACAGGTACTTTAAGTGATGAAGAATTAACAACCCTCTGTCGAAAAGTATTCCCAATAAGGCCTGGTGAGATAGTGGACCACTTGGATCTTAAGAGACCTCGGTATTATCCCACAGCAGCCTATGGACATTTTGGTCGAGAGGATGAGAATTTCACATGGGAAAGAACTGATATGGTGGATGCATTACGGTCCAATGGACAATAAGGAGATTTTTATGTCAGAAACGATTACCCAACCGATTATTGAGAATTTGCCTAACAAAGTAAGGGATCTTGCTCTCGCAGAGGATGGTCGTAAGGCCATTTCTATTGCCGAAAAAGAAATGCCCGGTCTTATGTCCACAAGGCAGAAATATGGTCAAAAAAAGCCCTTACATGGAAAAAAAATTACTGGATCACTACATATGACAGTCGAGACTGCTGTCTTAATTGAAACACTGGTTGCATTAGGCGCGGACGTGCGCTGGGCCAGCTGTAATATTTTTTCTACCCAAGACCATGCTGCATCTGCTATCGCGGATACTGGTGTTCCTGTATTTGCTTGGAAAGGGGAAACACTAGAAGAATACTGGTGGTGCACCCTTCAGGCATTGACCTTTCCCGATGGGTCCGGACCAGATCTGATCGTTGACGATGGTGGTGATGCGACCCTGCTTGTGCACAAAGGGTATGAGCTTGAAGAGTTTTTTAAGAAACATGGTTCCATACCTGATATAACCACTACCGTGGAAGAAGAACGTATTATTGAAGAATTACTCCGTGATGTTCTAAAAAAAGACCCCCTGCACTGGCACGGTGTGGTCAAGGATATTATTGGTGTCTCTGAAGAGACAACAACAGGTGTCCACCGGTTGATGCAAATGCATAAGGACGGACACCTTCTGTTTCCTGCCTACAATGTGAATGATTCTGTTACGAAATCAAAGTTTGATAATGTTTATGGATGTCGGGAATCTTTGGCTGATGGGCTTAAAAGAGCTTTAGATGTTATGGTTGCCGGTAAGACCGTACTGATCTGTGGGTATGGTGATGTGGGACGTGGCTGTGCCCAATCCATGCGTGGTTACGGTGCTCGGGTCCTGGTGACCGAGATAGACCCTATTTGTGCTCTTCAAGCAGCTATGGAAGGGTTCGAGGTCACGACAGTTGGTGATGCTCTAAGTGAAGCTCATATTTTTGTTTCGGCCACAGGAAACAGGGATGTGATCACCAAAGAGTACATGTATGGCATGCGCGACCAGGCTATCGTTTGCAATATTGGTCATTTTGATAATGAGATACAGGTGAACCCTATGAATGAGGACATGCTAATAAAGAAGGAGATCATTAAACCCCAGGTGGATCGTTATACTTTTCCCGATGGACACCAAGTGTTCATACTGGCTGAAGGTCGCCTTGTGAATCTAGGATGTGCCACAGGGCATCCTAGCTTTGTTATGTCCAATTCTTTTACCAACCAGGTGATGGCTCAGATCGCGTTGGCAACCGATGAACCAGAACTGGGTGTGTATATGCTTCCAAAGGAACTTGATGAAGAAGTAGCTCGGCTCCATCTGGACCATTTAGGAGCAAAATTGACCGAGCTAACAGATGAACAAGCCGACTATATCGGTGTTTCAAAAGAAGGCCCTTACAAGCCCGACCACTACAGATATTGATATAAAATCAATAAAAACAATAATTAACCCCGCATAATTAGGCGGGGTTTTTTCGTTTGGCATCTCCAGCCTGAAAACCACAAATTCAAGTGCGGAAGTCCAATTAACTTGACACAACTTTGAAGGTAGATCTGAGCAGTTCCACACCTCGCTGGAAAACGGGGTTATTACATACACTGGGAGTTATTTTTCTCCTGATAGCGCCGGGGTGCGACTTCGATGTTCCTGAAAAGTTCGAGATGCCCACATGGTTCATCGACATCAAGCTTCCTCTGGTCCAAACGAAATACGAAATGGGAGATCTAGCGAACCCTGATTATCATATATACCCGACCGAGGACAGCATGGGTTTTCAGGTCATGTATGAAGGAACTCTGGAACCACAGACCATTGAACCCGAATATCTTAAGGTGGATTTCCCTGGAGGATACCTCGATGTTGATATCCCAGAGATCAGTTTTCCGGGAATTCCTGCATCGGGGCTTGAACTTCCTGCAATTCCTGCTATTGATCAAAAATTCGATATGGTCTTTTATGGTGTACCAATGTATACCGATACAGCGGGAAATACCTTTTCTTTCCCTATAACGGAAAAAAGAGTAATGAGCGCGGAAAATTATAACGATCAGATCATCGACCAACTCGTAGTGAATACTCTTCTTGGAGCCATTTTTGATGATATGCTTGCCAGCTTGAACCCCCTGGATCTTGGGCTTGGGACCATGCTCGAGGATTTAGCTCTTGACCCCCCGATCTTAAAGAGCATTGATACAATAAACATCGCGGATACCGAAGAAAGTAAGTTCGTGACATATTTTGAGAACAGGGGGATCCCTACAAATCTAACGCCTGCTTTTTCACGCCTTGTAACTGGTAATGAGGAACTGAGTGATACACTTGTGAACCATAATCCTGGTACACTGGCAACTGGTGAAACATTTTTGGACACAACAATGTTGGGCGGTAAGGGTCTCTGCAATTTCATTGAATTAGCTGCTGGATTGTTGGTCGAGTATGCTGAAGAAGGAACCTTCGTGGAGTTGTGGCCTCCAGGGAACGCCGAAGGTCATGCTCCAAGTGATTCGATCTATGTAAAATTTAAAATAGAATTTGAGTTAGATGAATTCACTGGTATCGATGTAACCACTAATGATGTAGATCTCCCTGTCCCTTTGCCTGAAATAGCGTTTCCGGCATCGGGTGCAAGTGGAGGCGGAACAACCAGGCTGGAACTTTTCAGGTGTGTATTAGAAGAGGATGGTGTCCCCCTGACCGCTAACCGGCTACAGGTCATGGACCTGAGAAGCACTCTCCCCTTCAATATTGATTTTCTGATGAATTTCAAGAATTTCTTTCCTCCGCCAGGAAATGATTCAGTGAAAATCGATCAGACACTTGAATCTGGGGAAACCTATAATTTTGATTTCAACCTGAAAGGGGATACCCTGCGTGCGTTGGGATACCCTGA
>ENA-UPTF01000288-UPTF01000288.1-marine-metagenome-genome-assembly--contig:-NODE-288-length-36208-cov-6.489303_pt1 | contig 36208 bp, 26 predicted proteins | sample MGYA00238166_ERZ767019 | MGnify/ENA primary metagenome ERZ767019 (study PRJEB28930, sample SAMN06266391) | marine metagenome | isolation source: Sea water from 250 m depth | place: Atlantic Ocean | study... | reverse complement strand
GCTTTTCAGTTCTTCAAGCGATGCTGCATGACAGAAAACTAAATCTCAACAGCTTTAATGGGTGCAATAGAATTGGCTGCAATAGTTGTTTAGTGATCCTGTAAACGTTTATCCGCAATTGCAAGCTGGTCTGAAAGGATGCAGACTAAGTCTTCAAGGAATTGAACGGCAATTTGAGGATTATGTTGAGCAAGAGATAAAAGCCCGGTCTCAGTAAACTGCAGAAGAGTTGAATCTTTTCTTGCAATTGCCCGTGCTGCAGAGTCGGCATTTCCTGTACATAGTGGAAATTCTCCAATTAAATCAAAATCTTTTCGAGTCCAGCAATAGCCCACAGAAAATGTTTCGCTTTTTGCTGAAACTGTTGATTCAATCTGCACTTCTCCTGAAGTAATAAAAAAATAGTCACCTTTTTTGGCTTTAATTTTTGTTATTTTTTTGCCACTCATAATAGAGTGCGATTCACAATAAGACATTATTATTCTACGCCATTTTTTACCAAGTTTCTCCCAGAATTCTGCTGGTTCAATCGATATCTCTGTCTGTTCTAAATTCTCATTTGCGTTTAACTTGGCCTCAAGGCTTGTAAGGTCAAAATCTTTTTGTGTAAGCAACCGCTCATCTGTCTCCTTCAAGGACGATTGAAGACGATTAGCCAGGTTCAAAAACAGTTTGGCTGCAATTTTTGGATTACGCTTTTTAAGAGGTTCCAGGCAGTCACGATTAACTACCAGTAGTCTTGTTTTTTCTGCGGCTTCTGCACTTGCACTTCTTTCTGCCTTCCTGAACAATCCCATTTCACCAAAAGTATTCCCCTTTTCTAAACGAACGAGGTCAGTACGCTTTCCATTTTTATCAAGGAAGATAGATATTGAACCACTCAAAACTACATACATTTCGTCACCAATATCTCCCTGAGCGAATAGCAAGGTTCCTTGTTCTAAATCTTCAGTGTAGGCCATCAAGCTTGCAATTTTAGCTTCCCTGACAGTCATGTTCTGAAACAGGTCAATTCCCTTTATAAATTGTTCATCAAATTTGAGCCCAACATAATCCCAAACTGTTATCAATCCTGTTTCCATCACAACTGAAGGTAGATAAGTCATATCTATTGCAAGACAAACAAGTAATGTGAGTGCCGTGAAAGTACCAAACAAAACTTGAGATTCCATTTCCGATTGTGCAAACAGAATGAATCCTGAAGAAAGAGCAATAGTAGAAAAGAGCATCGGACGTGCTACAATCGGCAATGTTTTCAGTGATGCCTTCCTTTTGTTACGTAGTTTATTGGCATTTTCGTTGTAGTGACTAAGAAAATGGATAGTGTCGTCAACACCAATTCCCAGTGCAATTGCGGCAATAACTGAAATAGTCACTCCAATTGGAATATTCAGCCAACCAAGTGAACCGAAAAAAATCAAAATTGTTATCACATTCGGAAACAAGGCGATAACACCCATCTTCCAGGAAAGGAAGAGCATCGACAGAATGACAAACACTATAATCAGAGCCAGAAACACGCTGTTTATTTGCCCCTGTGCAATATTGTTTGCAGATTCACTGGAGAGGACACTTCCGCCTGTATAGCTGAACTTTAAATGAGGTAGCAGTTGCGGGACCTTTTGTATCAGCAAATCCCTCAGTGACAGAAAAGCAGTGGAACCGCTGCTGCGCATTCTCAAAGTGACTTGCATCACATCTTCTGCATCACTTAAGAATTTTGGACCATTTTCAGCGGTTTTATCAAAAAACTGAACTACTTCTTTGTCAGATAATTTTTCCAGACCCCTCCTGTAATGTTCTAGGACATCAACAGGAGAATGCATTTTATCGATTCTAAGTCCTTCAATTTTGCCAATTTCAGTAACGTCTTTTACCTGAAAAAGCCAATCCTGAAGCTCCTTGAGTCCAAAAATGGTTTTTGCAGTTTTTAAAGGATTGTATGAAAAGTCTTGTTGATTTTCACTCTCATTTCCTGCCTTGAATAATAAACGCAGCGTATCCGTTCCGGACAATTCATCTTCTATCAACTGTAAGTCCTTAACCAGTTGACTTTCTTCCGGAAAAGACTTTGAAGAACTGTTGATACTCAGTTGCAGCATACCAAGAGCCACAATGGAGGCAACTATCATCCAAATCCAAATCACACGCTTTGAATGAATCCGAAGCCATTCTACAATTTTCTGGAGAAAACGATCGAGCAGTCCGCTGTTATTTTCAGTAGGTGCCAAATCAGGCAGGCGGATGTAATGTAGCAAAGCTGGTGCTAATGTGAGAGTAAACAAATTAATGAAAACTATACCTACACTTGTATACAGACCCAGTTGCTGAACAGCTGGAATTGGACTGACTACAAGTGCAATAAAACCTGCGACTGTGGTGATGGCAGTCACGGTAACAGGTATAGATACGGAAGAAACAGTTGCAAACACAACTTCCGCAATTGTTGGTTGTGATTCTCCGGATTTCTTTGCTTCATGGATCTGAAGAGATTCTATCTGAAATTGATTGAGAAACTTGATCACATAAGCACTGCCGACACAAACTATTATCGGAGCACAGGCCATGGTGACCAAATTTAGTTCATCTCCTATCAAACCGATGATTCCGGCTGTCCATAGAATCCCGAAAATGACAACTGACATCGGCACAATAACAGCCCTGATACTCCGAAATGCAATTAAAAGTACCAGAACAATCAGCATCAGACTTAATGGAAGAATAAGTGCCATATCCTGACGAATCAAGTGGCCGGCCTTGTTAATTTGCCTTGGCTGTCCCGCATAAGCGATTCTAAGAGTTTCGGCTATTTCAGAGTCTTTCTGGTACTTCGACAGCAACCCTTTCAGAATATTTTGAGTATTGTCGGATTCAGGCTTTGATCCGGTACTGAAAGTAAGTATTAGTGCCGATGTACTCAAATTATGAGAAAGAACATCTCCTTCAAAGAGTGGGTGATCTTTTAGGCTGCTGACAATTTTGCTGACCTCATCTGCAGCATCATTTCGTAATTGTTCAGGACTTTTACCAGAATTAAAAAGAGAGCAGTCCGGAACAGTTTCCTCAGGGGTTTCTGCTTCAGACTGTATCCCAACTGAATCACCTGTAACTTCTTCCAGACTTTCCTCTAATCCTTCTTCCAGACTTTCCTCTAATCCTTCTTCAAGACTTTCCTCTAATCCTTCTTCAAGACTTTCCTCGAGATTACCCTCTGTATATGGCGTTGAAGATGAGGCCGTACTATTCAGGCAGGAAATGTCTTGTTCATATTTTTCCAAAACAGAAAAACAAACAGAGCCAATACCCATTTGATGAAAATACGATTTTCCTGCACATTCACCAGAAGCTTGTGGAATATCAAGCATACTCAAGACTTTTGTAATGCCGGGAACGGTAGTTTCAATTTCTGATTTCAAGTGGCCCAGTTTCAACAGGAATTCGAGCCCAACCGGCTTTCTTTCAGTATTGTGCATGGCAATCACCACTACTTCTTCACTTCCAAATGCTTTTCTGGCATCGAGGAACTCCTGGTAGGCTCCTGAATCCCGCTCAATAAATGGTTCAACTGTGCTGTTGATGCGCAATTTTCCTGTTTGAGAATCAAACAAGCCGTCCCTTGCCTGAACAAAAAAGAAGGCACTCAGGGCCAAAACTGCCAACAGAATTGTTTTTGGGAATTGATTAACAGTGGTGAAAATGCGTACAAACATGGAGATTTTAGTTTGCAGTAAATTTTTGGGTGTATGTCAAAAACACCTGATTTGTTTCAATTTTATTTTTCATCATTTTTTGCTTTTCTGTTTTCAGACGGAAAATCTTTAGTTCAAGTTCCATGTTTTGTTTGTATTGCTCCCAGGTGAATAGTGAGGCAAAACCTTTTTGAACAAATGGCCATGTCTGATAATTCAGCAGTGTAATCCGCAATGAGTTGTCCGGTGTTTTGAGGACTGCAACACCAGACACCTGATTTCGAATGACGTCTCTTTTTTGGGGAACAAGAGCTGACTCGTTTTCATACAAAAAAATATGTGAGTTTTCCGGCACATCAAACGACTTGCGATGTGAATATATCATCAGCCAATAAAAATAAGGAAAAGTCCTTTCAAACGAAGTAGCCCAGGCAAAATGAGGAGCGCTGACGGTTGAAAGGCGAATATTATTCCCCTCTGCAATTTCAAAGGAATACAAGTTTCTTTTCTTAAACAAACCTGATTCCAATTTCCATACCATATCGCTCCATACTGCATCCAGTTCAAAAGTCAGGAAATCAGAACGAGTTTCTTTCTCATTGTAGTTACCCAGCATTTTTTCAAAAGTACCCTGCAGTGAAGATGACTCATTGTCTGCTGCCCCCTGATATTCAAGCTTAATTTGCGGATTTGCATCGAACCAGTGAAAGAAGCCAAACCTTGTATCAAAAACATCACCTGTCCATTGGTATTGCAAACCAAAATAATCCCGTAGAAATGACGCTTTGCTTTCCTCTTCATCTTTTTCTTTCTTTTCTACTCCTTCACGAAATTCTGTAAACCTCATGCCAAATGTTTGCTGCCTAACTGGAGAGAAGTACATCGTAGCTGTGTGTGCTCCTCGAAACCAATTGTATCGGATAGAAGGAATGGAATCTTTGGAATCGTCAGGATCAAAAGTGTAAAGCCCCATGATGTTGTTCATATGAAGAACATCAATGACGTTATCTAAATCAACTTTGCCCAGACCAAAGATCTGTGTTCCATAACGTATCTGATGATTACCTACGCGGTAATTTGAATATATTTCTCTTAAACTGGCAAAGCCGTCAAAAATTCGTTTTTTATTCAACTCATAGTTTTGCGAAAAACTGACAGAAAGGCGGAAAAAATTATACATCCGGGGAGATGTTTGTACCTTTACAGACTGCTCATAGGTAGAAACAAAACGGAGTTCTTTAATTTCACTCAGCAACGGTTCCAACACTGACAAACCCTTAGTTTCAGTGCCGCCTAACAAAGTTTTTACTTCGTGACTGAAGGTTATTTTTGGCTGATATTCTTCCTGTTCAGCTTCTTGAGTTTCGCTCTCCTGTATTTCAGAGTCATCAATATTTGGAGTTTCTTCCTGTCCTATCTGCAATGATTCTTCAGCAAGTGGGTCTTCGTCCATATCAAGATCCGAACCAGATTCGGCAAGTGGATCTTCGTCCATGCCAAGATCCGAACTCGTTTTGGCAAGTGGATCTCCTTCCAAACCAAGATCCGGACTTGTTTCGGAAAGGGCATCTTCTTCCAAACTAAGGTCTGGACCAGATTCGGTAAGGGGATCTTCTTCCAAACTAAGGTCTGGACCAGATTCGGTAAGGGGATCTTCTTCCAAACCAAGGTCTGGATCAGATTCGGTAAGGGGATCTTCTTCCAAACCAAGGTCTGGATCAGATTCGGTAAGGGGATCTTCTTCCAAACTTTCTTGAAAATTCTTATCTGTGTTGTCCTGTGAGAATGCAGATGGGACAGAAAAGATGAGAGAGATGGATAATAGGAAAGAAAACAAAAATAGGGACAAGTCCGGTTTTATGGTCAAGTAGACAGGAAAAACTGCATCAGTAAAACCAGTTTTAAAAAATTCAGTCTGTGCTGAACAGTGATTCAGGATGCACATTTTTGAGATCAGGATCTGCAGAAAAATCGAGATACAATTTCAGTTTTCCATTCTTTTTTTGAATATGAGTCAGGGTTTCAAAAATGAATTTTTTCTCGTTTCCCTGAGTTGTGCGGACACGCATCACTGTTGAAATCCATTTGCCTCCAACCTTGGCATAATATTTTGGAAAAAACCGATAAACTTTTCGAAGGACTTTTTCAGCAAAAAAGTTAACCATGATAGGCACCTCCTTTTTCTTGTCATAATAACTCTGCACCTTGTCATATGCTTTGCCTTTTTCCCCGGATTCAACATTTATTAATGTTTCAATTTTGAAAAATTTTGGATTTTTTAATTTCGTACATTTTATGTCCTTCGTGTCTCCTGCAGTAAATGCAAAATCCGACGAATCAATATTTGTTCCTGGGAATATAGTACTCCCGTCTGAAGGAAAACTGCGACAGCTCTCATTGGAAACAACCCCGCAACTTGAGCAGACAAAGCTTCGTCCGCCTCGCTGGATAACACAACGTGGTGCATTGGGTCCTTTTTCTGCAAATATTCTCCGCTTATTTTCAAGCTTTTGTATACGTAGCGTTTCCTTCTGTGCTTGACGCTTACTTTTTGACCTGCATACCTTACCCTCACAAACATCTAAAATCAGCCCTAAACTAACATTCTTCCTTAACAGTGGATTTGACTGATGTGATTCTTTCATGAATGATTTTATCTTTTCCGGAGTATTCAATTCCTTACAACTGACTGCACTTGTACTTGCTGGCAGACAGCAAATCAAAAAGAAGATAATTAAAATACAATATTGTTTTATGTTCTTCATAGTCACTCCATTCCAAAAAGTAGCATTACCTGCCTCTTTAAGAGATTTGCTGATACTAGCTGAATCCAATTTTGAGAACAAGTCAAAAAGACAAAATTTTATATTATGCTGATAAATTTAATAAAATTTGTTGCTTCTTTCACCGGCAAACAACTTGACTTAAAGAGTGTAATATTTGAATATTAGTGTCAATTATTTTTAATCTTTTTTGCATATTTAAAATTGCCTGTTACCAAATATTCAGGACAGACGAAAGAGGAAGCTGAGAAAAAATGTTAAAAGACCGCATTGAGGACAGCCTCACTTTTGATGATGTACTTCTCCTCCCGGGATATTCCAAAGTATTGCCTTCAGAAGTTTCAGTAAAAAGCCGAATCACCCAAACTCTTGAATGCAATATACCGTTAATCAGTGCAGCAATGGACACGGTTACAGAACACCAGACAGCAATCTGCATGGCTCAGGAAGGTGGAATTGGAATTATTCACAAAAACATGACTGCAGAAGATCAGGCGACTCAGGTGAAGATGGTCAAGCGTTCTGAAAGTGGTATGATTTCAGATCCTATAACTGTTGAACCGGAAGAGCCGCTGCAAAATGCGCTGGACTTAATGGAACAATACCGGATTTCCGGAGTTCCTGTCACTAAGGGTCGTGAACTTGTTGGTATTTTGACAAACCGCGATTTACGTTTTGAAACAAATTTTGAGCAACCAGTCTCAGCTTTGATGACTAAAGGACGGGAACGATTAATAACGGTAGCTACCGGCATTGAAATGGAGGAAGCCAAACACCTGCTTCATAAACATCGTATTGAAAAACTGCTGGTTGTTTCAGAAAAATTTGAACTTGTTGGTCTGATTACCATCAAGGATATTGAAAAGGCCCGTAAGTTCCCTGATTCCAATAAAGATGACCTGGGTCGCCTCAGGGTAGGTGCTGCTTTAGGAACATCTGCGGATTTATTATCCCGTGCAGAAAAACTTATTAAAGCTGGTGTTGATGTAGTTGTGCTTGATACTGCACATGGCCATTCACAAGGTGTGTTAGACAGTATTTTAAAATTGCGCTCTACTTATCCTGAACTGCAAATAATTGGAGGAAATATTGCAACCGGCGATGCAGCTAATGCTTTGGTTAAGGCTGGTGCAGATGCAGTTAAAGTTGGAATTGGACCGGGATCTATCTGTACAACAAGAATGGTGGCAGGTATCGGAGTCCCACAAATGACGGCTATCGATAAGGTTTCACATGCACTTCATAAGTCAAATATTCCTGTTATAGCAGACGGTTGCATCAAATATTCAGGTGACATCGTTAAAGCAATTTCTGCCGGAGCACACACGGTGATGATCGGCAGCCTATTTGCCGGAACAGCAGAATCACCTGGACAAGTAGTTCTTTATCAAGGCAGGCGCTACAAAATATACCGTGGTATGGGTTCATTGGGTGCAATGAAAGAGGGCGGCAAAGATCGCTATTTTCAGAGTCACATAGAAGAGGATGAAAAATTCGTTACTGAAGGCATAGAGGGTCGTGTGCCGTACAAGGGGCACCTCTCAGAATCTATCTATCAGTTTGTTGGTGGGTTGCGTGCCGGAATGGGATATACCGGTACTGAAACTATTGATGAATTACGATCAAAGCCCCGGTTTGTAAAAATTACTTCAGCCGGCTTACGGGAAAGCCATGCTCACGATATCTTCATTACCGAAGAAGCCCCGAATTATCCAATGAACGTTAAATCATGAGCTTCTGCCGGTTACCTATCCTAAACAAACTCATCTTGTTTTTTGTTACTTCCTTCATTTTCGGTTGTTCCTTTCATTATGATCAGGGACTGCAGTTAGAACAGGAAGAACGCTGGGCAGAAGCTGCGATTGAGTACCGTATTGCCTTAGTCGAAAATCCGGAAGACACGGAAATAAGGGAAGCTTTGAAAAGGATGAACATCCATGTTGCACAAGAAAATTTTGAAATGTATCAGCAGTATCTTAAGCAGCGTGAATATCACAAAGCTTACCGCAGATTGGAGGCTGCCCTGTCTCAAAATCCGGAACTTGTTGAAGCGCGTTCAGAAATGCGGCATTGGTGGCATTTATTGATAACAGGTAAAGTTGATTTGGAATTTAACCGCTTTTCTTCCAATCTGCGACTGGCGGAAGAAATGATCCTGCAGGTCCGGATTAATACCACAAACAGAAAATTATTAACCGGAACTATTTCAAGTGAAACTGGAATTTTCTTTCTTGAGGATGTGGTATATCGTACTCAGCCAAAACAGCTTGCCGAATACACTATCAACTCAATTGGCCTGAAAATTAAACATAAATCTTCTCTTGGCTACGTCCGTAATGAATTTAAAAAGTTTATTAATTTCAGGGAACTATTTCCTTTACAAGTCAGCGGATCAACTAAAAACACAAATTTGAAAACTCCGCTGAATATTCTGGATCACCGGACTTCCTTACTTAATGAAGGAGAAAATTCAACAGCATGGTATCCTCCCCGTCAGGTCAGTTATGAACTTCAGTTTGACGGTGATGATATTCGGGTGAAATCGGATATGAATCATAGTGAGTTTGCTCCTTCTATACTTTACCTGAATAACTCAGACCGGCGGGCAAACATTGATTTTGGAGTTTATCAGCTTCAAATGAACGGTTCGGGACGAAAATGGAGTATCAAACGAAAAACATACCGCACCTCAAAAGACGATTATTTTTACGTACTGTCCAGCAATATATCACTCAACCGTTACTTTTATTACGATAGGGTTTTTCGGTTCATTCAATAACTGATCAGAACTGAAAATAGAAAAGAACTGTCACTGAAAATACGAGCATAATACCCGTGAAGCAGCCCATTGGGACCGGAAGTAAAGGAAGGGGAATGTGCCGTAGCATGGTGATGATATTAAACAATTATTGATGGTAGTGGTTCGTGTACAATTTCAGCTGGTTCATCAACTGACAAACTAAGCAGAGTTTTTTCTTTTGCCGCTTCATGGCGTATCATTGCAATTCCACGGAAAACACTGTCTTTAGAGAAACTTCCCAAACTGGTTATTTTTCCAATTTCTTTTCCGGCATGAAAAAGCAGAGCTCCGGAAGTTGCTTTGGAATTTTCCGGAACACTTAGCCAGACTGAGATCCAGTTTGGATGCCCTCGATGATACATTCTGGCATGAGGTTCCTGTCCTATGTAACAGCCTTTGTTGAAGGAAATGTGGTCCCCAAGACCTGCTTCTTGAGGGAAATTGTCTTTGCCGTAATCAACTCCTGAACGTGGTACACCCTCTAAACACCGCATTTCATCAAATGCTTCAAGACCAATCAAATCCGCTTTCTCATTTTGCAATATCTGTTCTAAAAATTTTTGCAAAACACCTGCGTAAACAAGGTTTATTAAACGTGGCAGTTTTCCCAAATTAAATTTTGTTGTTAAAACCAACTCTCCTTCAAATGTCCATTTTATTTTATCTCGAAAATATCCCAATTTTTCTGCAATTTTTTCTGCATCCGGACCACTCAAGTCAATTCTCAGCATTTCTCCCGAATTCAGCAGACGTAATTCCAGATCCTCTCGTATGTGAAAATTATCTAAAATCGTTCCTACTGCTCGCCCTTCACCAGGATCACAAATTACAATCCATTCATCTTTTTCACTGCGAAAAATTTCCAGATGATGAATAATTTTACCCTTGTTGCTGCAAATCAAACTTGACTGAATTTCTCCAACTTCCAGCTGCAATACATCGCTTGTAACCATTCCCTGTAAAAATGTACCTGCATCAATGCCCTTCAAAGCAATCAGCCAGCAGGCTTTAAGGTCAAATAATCCACAACCATGCAGGAGCAGGTTGATTTCTTCTGCCAATCTGTCAGAATAACTTGTCGGCAAACCAGCGCCTCCTTCAAATTCCTGAATGCGGCATCCTAAATTAAGGTGAAGTTCGTCAATTATTTTGTAGATTTCCATAAATTGTATCAAAATATTTTGGCTTTAATTATACAGGAATTGTGGAAATTTTGTAACCCCCATTAAACTATAATGAAAAGGGAAATACGTGAGTGAGTTAATTTCTGGAAAAATAATAAGTGCGCAAATCAACGAAGAATTGTGCCTTGAAGTGAAACAGTTAAAAACAAAAGGTATAGAACCGTGTCTGGCTGTAGTTCTGGTTGGAGAAGATCCTGCTTCAGAAGTCTATGTGCGTAATAAAAAACGGACTATCGAAGAAATAGGAATGAGGTCCATTGGACACAACCTTCCGGACACAACTACTCAGCGAGAGTTAGAGACATTAATACAAAGTCTTAATGCAGATCCTGCAGTTCATGGAATTTTGTGCCAGTTTCCTCTGCCTGAAGGTCTTGATGAAGCAAAGGTTATTCAGACAATTGCTCCGGAAAAAGATGTGGATGGTTTACATCCTCTTAATGCAGGACTGATTGCTATGGGCATACCTAAGTTTATTTCCTGTACGCCATACGGTGTCTTGCAAATGCTAAAAAGGAGTGGAATTTCAACTTCAGGGAAAAATTCTGTTGTGCTTGGCAGAAGCAATCTTGTAGGCCGTCCGATTGCCACTCTTCTTTCCAGTAAGGGTTGGGACGCAACAGTGACTGTTTGTCACTCAAGAACCAGTGATATGGCTGAAGTTACCTCTCAGGCAGATATTTTGATTGCGGCAATCGGAATACCGGAATTTGTTAAAGCGAATATGGTCAAACCCGGAGCAGTCGTAATTGATGTCGGCATTAACCGCATTGATGACCCAAACAAAGCTAAAGGAACCCGCCTGGTCGGAGATGTTGCATTTGAAGAAGTTGCAGCAAAAGCCTCATTCATCACACCCGTTCCAGGCGGGGTCGGTCCAATGACTATCGCCATGCTGATGGTAAACACAGTTAATGCCGCACGCTGGCAAAACGGATTAACTGAAATGGATTTATAAAAATCAATCTTTGCTGTATTTTTCAGCCATTAAACCTGTTCTACTAATAAATACAGAATTTGAGAGAAGGTAACTATTATCCTAAAAAGAAATATATTTGATTTTTTTTGCTTTTAACAAAGATTTCGATTGAATTTTCAAAAAAAACACAATATATATAATGTGTCGTACACTATAGTTTAGTGACGTTAGGGGGATTGTCCCTCTTCCTCCAGGTTTGTACAGGGAGGATTTTCAATAATCTGATCCGGACAGAGTTTCGGATTTTACATAAGGAGTATGTTATGAAAAAATTGCTTTCCACCATCCTGCTGGCTGGCGTAGTACTGTGGAGCGCTTCACAGGCAATGGCTTATAAGCCGGCTGTGGTTTTTGACATGGGTGGTAAATTTGATAAGTCATTCAACGAAGGCATTTGGAATGGCCTGGAAAAGTTCCGCAAAGAAACAGGAATTAAGTACCGTGAATTTGAAGTTCAACAGGAAGCTCAGCGTGAGCAGTTCCTGCGTAAACTTGCAAAACGTGGTTCAGATCCAATAATTGCAGTTGGTTTTGGGCAAGCTGCAGCACTGTCAAAAGTTGCAAAAGAATTCCCAAATACAAGATTTAGTATCATTGACATGGTAGTAGACCTGCCAAATGTACAGTCTATCATCTTTAAGGAACACGAAGGTTCATTCCTGGTAGGTGTTTTGGCTGCATTGAAAAGTAAAACAGGAAAAGTCGGTTTTGTTGGTGGAATGGATATTCCCTTAATCCACAAATTCGCGTGTGGATATGTACAGGGGGTCAAATACATAAACTCCAATACTACTGTATTTCAGAAAATGACTGGAACAACACCGGCTGCCTGGAGTGACCCTGCACGTGGAGCACAGTTGGCAAAAACAATGTTTGACAGTGGTGCTGATATCGTTTACGCTGCTGCCGGAAGTACAGGACTAGGTGTTTTGCAGGCTGCTGCTGACAACAAAAAACTTTCTATAGGTGTTGACAGTAACCAGAACTACATTCAACCAGGATCAGTTTTGACCTCCATGCTCAAGCGCGTCGATGTTGCTGCATACGAAGTATTTAAAACTGGACATGACGGTTCCTGGAAACCAGGATTTAAAATTCTTGGCCTAGCGGAAGATGGTGTGGGTTGGGCACTTGATGAGCACAATGCTGGATTGGTCTCAGAACTAATGGAATCCAAAGTGGAGCAAGTCCGCAAAGGGATCCTATCAGGAAAGATCAAAATACATGACTACATGAGTGACAATAAATGCCCCGTTCAGTAGTCTAAATAAAGACGGGTGACTAAATTATTTAAGTGTTTCGGGTGATGTTTTTCATCACCCGAAACCCCTCTACCCACTTTACCCGGCACCCAACTCTTTTTTCATGCCCTCTCAAAAAATAATCATTGATACAGATCCTGGTCAGGATGATGCTATAGGTATCTTGCTGGCACTGGCTTCTCCTGCAGAGCTTGATGTTCTCGGAATTGTCACAGTTGCCGGAAACGTTCCATTATCATTAACTTCCAGAAATGCGTTGATTCTCTGTGAGCTCGCAAACAAAACGGAAACTAAAGTATTTGCTGGATGTTCACGACCGCTGGTACGGCCTTTGGTCACAGCAGAGCATGTGCATGGGAAAACAGGGTTGGACGGTGCAGAGCTTCCACCACCAACAATGTCCCTGCAAAAGCAGCACGGAGTGGACTGGACCATTGAGACCTTACTGGAAGCTGTAGACAATTCAATCACGCTTTGCTGCTTTGCGCCTTTGACAAATGTAGCAATGGCCATGATTAAAGCTCCCCAAATCCTGCCAAAAATTAAAAATATCGTAATGATGGGAGGAGGATATTTTGAAGGCGGAAATATCACCCCCACTTCCGAATTTAATATCTTCGTAGATCCACATGCCGCCAGTACAGTTTTAAGCTGTGGCCGTCCACTTGTTATGCTGCCACTGGATGTAACACACAAAGCACTGATGCAGCGTAAATGGCTTGAAGACTTGAAAGCTCTGGGAACTCCAGTCGGTGATGCTGCTTTCGGTATGATGAGCTTCTATGAGAGATTTGACCTCGAAAAATATGGTTCCGGGGGTGGTCCTCTACATGATCCTACAGTGATTGCATATTTGCTCCAACAGGAACTTTTTGAGGGAAAGTTTGTCAATGTAGAAATCGAAATTAGTTCCGAACTCACAATGGGTATGACGGTGGTCGACTGGTGGAAGGTTACTGACCGTCCGCCAAACGTAACTTATATCAATCAAATTAACGCAGATGGGTTTTTCCAATTGATTTTGGAACGTCTCTCCCTACTTTAAAAACAAGTACCCTTGTATGTTTCAGGAAACAAGACACAGCACCAACACTCAATTAAAAACAAACGCAGCAATAAATAAATGTCTACTTCAGCCATTGAACTAACTGATATTAATAAAAATTTTGGCAACGTCTGCGCTAACAAAGACGTTTCGCTCAAGGTTGAGTCCGGAACCATTCACGGTATTATTGGTGAAAATGGTGCAGGAAAATCTACTTTGATGAGTATACTTTATGGTTTTTATCTAGCAGATTCAGGTGCAATTGCCGTACAGGAAAAATCGACGGAAATTCGCAGTGCCCATGATGCAATTGCTGCAGGAATCGGCATGGTACACCAGCATTTCATGCTGGTAGATACTTTCACTGTACTTGAAAATGTTGTCCTTGGCACTGAAACTGGATTTTCTCTGCAGGAATCAATGCAAAAAACAGAACGAGAACTTCAGCGTCTGGAGAAAGATTATCATTTGGAAGTAGATATAAATGCTGTTATTAACACTTTACCAGTTGGACTTCAACAGCGTGTAGAAATTCTCAAAGCACTCTATCGTGGAGCTGATATTCTAATTCTCGATGAGCCCACTGGTGTCTTGACACCACAAGAAGCGGATCATTTATTTCGCATTCTCAATGAGCTTCGTGAACAGGGCAAAACAGTAATATTAATTACCCACAAACTCCGTGAGATCATGGCCACTACGGATAATGTTTCCGTGATGCGCCAAGGTGAGATGGTTGCACACCGCAAAACTTCCGAAACTAACAGGGAAGAATTGGCAGAATTGATGGTTGGGCGAAAAGTTCTCATGCAAGTCGATAAAGCACCAGCAAAACCCGGAAGTCCTATGTTGACTGTAAAACACCTGGATTATACTGATGATTTCGGTGTTCGCCGTGTAAAAGATGTTAGCTTTGAAGTCAATTGCAGTGAAATTGTCGGAATTGCTGGCGTTTCCGGAAATGGACAGTCAGAACTGATGGACGTAATCACTGGTATAAAACCTTTGCAAAAAGGCCAAATTCAGATCAGTGGCCAAACTATCACTTCAACCGTAAGAGGAAACGCAGCAGCAATGAGGAGATTTGGAATGGCCCATGTTCCGGAAGACCGCCAGCGTAGGGGATTGGTTACTTCATTTTCAGCCAACGAAAATATAATTCTGGGCTACCATAAAAATCCTTCCTATAACAATTTTATTGAAATGGATAGAGATTTCATCATACAGTCCTGCAAAAAACAGATGGAGCATTTCGATGTACGCCCGGACAATCCTCATTTAAGAGCTTCTCTTTTTTCAGGTGGAAATCAACAAAAACTTGTAGTGGCAAGAGAATTTGAGCGTGACCCTGCATTATTGGTGGTCGGTCAGCCAACAAGGGGGGTCGATATCGGAGCAATTGAATTTATTCATCGGCAAATCATTGCTATGCGTGATGCAGGAAAAGCTGTTTTATTGGTTTCTGTAGAACTTGATGAAATTCTTTCTTTGAGTGACCGGATTTTGGTCATGTTTGACGGACAAATCATGGGAGAAATTCTGGCAAAAGATGCTGACGAACGAGAAATTGGACTGTTGATGGCCGGAGTACGAAAGGAAGCGGCATGAACGAACGTAGGACTGAGACCCTTGTGGTTACGTTAGTTACTGTCACCAACCTTTTAATTGCGTTTTTTATCTCTGGTGTTGTGATTTGGGCACTGGGAGAAGACCCCTGGTTTGCACTAAAAACCCTGCTTTATGGTGCCTTTGGATATGACGAAGGCTTGGGCTATACACTTTATTACACTACCAATTTTATTTTCACCGGTTTGGCTTTTGCGATAGGATTCCATTGCGGTTTGTTTAATATTGGTGCAGAAGGCCAGGCTTATATTGGTGGACTTGGAGTAGGTCTGATTTGTCTCTGGCTGGAAGATTGGTCTCTTTGGCTGGTCTTTCCATTAGCAGTACTCACTTCGATTATATTAGGAGGAATTTGGGGTGCAATTCCTGGTTATTTTAAAGCTAAACACGGCAGCCATGAGGTAGTAACAACCATCATGTTCAACTTTATCGCTTCAGTTATCATGGTGAACATCTTGTCACATGTCTTAAGACCTCCCAAAGAGATGTCACCTGAATCCCGTGAATTTGCAGAGGGGGTTTGGATTCCGCAAATGCATGAAATATTTGACTGGTTTGGAATTAATATTACACAGACTCCACTAAATGGGACTTTCTTCTTTGCGCTAATCTGCCTGGTGCTGGTTTGGCGATTTATTTGGTACACCCGTTGGGGCTATGAAATTCGGACAGTTGGTACAAATGATACTGCAGCCGTTTACGCAGGAATCAGCGTTTCCCGTAATATTATTCTGGCTATGGTTGTTTGTGGTGGATTGGCAGGATTTGTGGGTATAAACGAAATTATGGGCTCCAGTCACAGAATCATGCTTAATTTCCAGGCCGGTATCGGATTTACCGGAATAGCAGTTTCACTGATTGGCCGCAACCATCCATTAGGGATTTTGCTGGCTGCCCTGTTGTTTGGAATTCTTTATCAGGGTGGTGCAGAGCTGTCATTTGAAGTACAAGCTATTGACCGTCATTTGGTTGTATTAATCCAGGGTTTGGTTATTTTATTTGCCGGAGCGCTGGAAAACCTTTTCTGGCCTCAAATTGAGTATTTTGTAAAACAGCTGGCACGCCAGTAAAATTATATTTCGGGGGATGTCGATATAGCACATTCGCATTCATTTAGCTAAAGAGCAGTTAACTAACCGTCAACATTTAACCATCATATGTGGACTGATGTACTATTAATTCTAGATGCCACTCTCAGGATTTCTGTGCCCTTTGTTTTAGCCGCAATGGGTGGTATTTTTGCAGAGCGTTCAGGCGTCATTGATTTTGGACTTGAAGGAAAAATGCTCGGTGGTGCCTTTGTAGCTGCAACTGTAGCACATTTGACTCAATCTGCCTGGTGGGGACTCCTGGGATCTATCGGGATTGGAATTATTTTTTCAATGATCCACGGTTATGCCAGTGTCAGCAAAAGAGGGAATCAAGTTGTTTCCTGCGTAGCTATAAATATTTTTGCAATGGGTTTGACTGTGGTTCTTGCCAACGCCTGGTTTCACATGGGAGGAAAAACTCCACAACTTCCCAAAGAAGCCCGTTTTATGTCCATTGAATTGCCCTTTGCAGAAGAGTTCCGTAACATTCCTATCATAGGAGAAATTTATTATGAACTGATCAGCGGCCACAATGCTCTGGTTTACATAGCCTTTATAGCAGTACCAATTACCGCATGGGTTGTATTTAAAAGTAGTTTCGGTTTACGTTTAAGAGCTACCGGAGAGAATCCCTTAGCTGTTGATACTACTGGAATTTCAGTCAACAAAACTCGTTATCAGGCTTTAATCCTGAACGGAATATTAGGGGGAATGTCTGGAGCATATCTTTCTACAGCACATTTGGCTTTTTTCGTTAAAGATATGTCTGCAGGAAAAGGTTATATTGCACTGGCTGCAATGATTGTTGGTAAATGGCGTCCTTATCCTGCAATGTTTGCTTGCCTGCTTTTTTCTTTTTTGTTTGCAATCAAGGACAAACCTGAAATTTTTGACCTGCTAAAGGGGATCATACCGGTTAAACTTCTGAATAGTTTTTTGGATATGTCTCCTTATATTCTCACAATAATTTTTCTGGCAGGATTTGTTGGAAAAGCCGTTGCACCAAAAGCAATTGGACAACCTTTTAGCAAAGAAAAGTAGCGTTTATGATAGGCATCAAGGCAATTGGAACCTATTTGCCGGAAAAAAGAATATCAAATTTTGACCGTATAGAGAAGTTCGACATGACCGAATCTTTTATACGGGAAAAAATCGGCTTCACCGAAGTAGCTCTTAAAGCTCCGGAGCAGAAAACTTCGGATCTGTGTGTCAAATCGTGGAAAAATCTCCTTCAGCAACATCCTGTTTCGCCAAACGAAATTGATTGTCTTATCGTTTGTACTCAAAATCCGGATGGTCATGGTCTCCCTCATACTTCAGCAATTATACACGATAAGCTAAACTTCCCATTAAATTGCGCTGTTTTCGATCTCTCTCTTGGATGTTCCGGATATGTTTACGGACTTTCCGTGATCAAATCTTTCATGGAGGCCAACAATTTCCGAAGAGGACTGCTCTTCACTGCAGATCCTTATTCAAAAGTAATGAATCAGGAAGATAAGAAAACGGCAACACTCTTTGGAGATGGTGCCACTGTTACTTTGCTGACAGATGAACCTGTCTTTGAATTCGGGCAATTTGTTTTTGGCTCTGACGGCAGCAAAAAGGAAGGTATCGTTGTTCGTGAAGACGGTTACGTTCATATGAACGGACGCGCAGTTTTCACTTTTACAGTACGCATAATTCCGGAAAGTATCCGGGAGATGCTGGAGAAAAACTCTTTTGTTCTTGAAAATGTAGACCGTTTCCTTCTCCATCAGGGAAGTCTTCACATAGTAAATTCCATCGCCGACAATCTGGGGGTACCGCGAGAGCGCTGCCCTTTTTATTCTGCAGCCTATGGAAACACAGTCTCCTCATCTGTACCGATGCTTATCGCCCAGGAATATGCCAATCAAGAAATGCAGGTTGCAGTTTTGGCCGGCTTTGGTGTAGGGCTCTCTTGGGCCAGTACTTTGATTTTCAGAAAGAATTAAATCAGGATGTTCCTCAATTCAAATTGGCAAATGCATCCAGAGTAAGATCATCAAAAAGTTCTGCCTCATAACGATGAGCGGCCAGACAGGTTACCATTGCGGCATTATCTGTACAGAGATTTGGCGGCGGATAAAAAAGCTTAACTCCTTTCCTGGCTGATTCAGCTTCAAAAGCCAAACGTAACTTTCGACTTGCAGCCAGACCACCTGAAACAGAAATATTGTTAAGCCCGTAAGCTTCAGCTGCATTGAAAGTTTTGTGAATTAACACATCAATTACACTTTGAAAAAAAGAAGCGAGGACGGGACCATCTTCTTGAAGATGATCTGGAGAATCAAAACTTGAAGACGAAGTTGATTGAGACTTCTCTTTAAATCGCAGCATGGCTGTTTTTAAACCACTGAAAGAAAAATTATGAGCATTTTTGTGCAGCAGCGGACGTGGAAAATCATATTTATCCCCTGGAAATTTCATAGCAGCTCGATCAACCACCGGCCCTCCAGGCATTGAATGTCCAAACATTTTTGCTACCTTATCAACACATTCACCAGCCGCATCGTCAACACTTCGACCAATTATTTTATAATCAAAATGTCCTCTTGCATGAATCAATAATGTATGCCCTCCTGCAACTACCAGATGCAGGATGGGGAACTGCATTTCTCCATGCTCGAGAACATTTGCATAAGGATGAGCTTCGACGTGATTGACTCCGATTAACGGACATTGTAAGGTGTACGCTAAGCTTTTTGCGACAGTCAGGCCAACCAGAAGAGAACCTAACAATCCTGGATAATTTGAAACCGCAATGTAATCAATTCCGGAAAAATCAAGATCTGCCTCTTTCAATGCTCCATCGATTATGTGATTTATAACTTCCAGGTGTTTGCGCGAAGCTCTTTCAGGAACAACGCCGCCAAATTCTTCGTGTTCCTCATATTGAGAAAGAGTAAGGTTTGACAGTATTTCACGTTTTCCCCGTAAGATGGCAACAGAGGTATCATCAAAGGTGGTATCCAGTCCAAGACCGATTGCTGACATGTGTATTAACATTTAATGTGTGAATAATGGATATCATCCATGTTCTATGATTGTCTCTCAATCCTCAATATGAAAAGTATATGAAAGTCCTGTATCGTGTCTTTCTGATAATTGTCTGTGCCTGCATAATAGTCACTAGCGTCGCTGCCTTTAAAATATACCGACTGCAGCAGCCTTTTCAAGCAGCAGACGTTCCTGAATGGAAAGTGAAGGAGTTGTCTTCCCAAAAATGGGAACTGAAATCAATCACAGATCCAGAGCGCTCAACAACCGCATGGATAGCGAGACCAGAAGGTCAGAAATGTGACACTCTTATTATTGTTGGAGGAGTGGAAGAGGGAGAAAATTTATTGGCAGGTGGCGGAAATTGGAAATACACTGGAAACACAATTTTGATGAAACAACCTGTTCATTCTTTTCTCTTGAGACATCATTGGAAAGACTGGAGTCTTCTTGACTGGTGGCAAATTCCAGAGAAAATTCGTGAAGAAACTCGTCATACTCTGGGTGCACTTAATGCCCTGCTCAATTATGTCCACGGAGGAACCCGTTCTGACCCCCGTTTTACAGACAAGGTGGTGCTGGCCGGAGGTAGTGTTGGTGCAGCATTTCCAGCTATACTTACCAGTTTTGTACCGGAAAAAGTTGCAGGATTGATGGTTGTCTTTGGATTCACAAATTTTCAGCATGTAATTCAACCACTATTATTTAGTCAAGGATTATTACATTTCGATTTAACTGAAAATTCAGCAGATTTTAGCACAAAAATAAAAATCTCCGGAGTACGTCTGCTTTCACATATCTTGTCATTTGTCCTGGGGAATATCTTGAAATATGGAGAAATGGAGTCATATTTACCTGATATTTACCAGACACCAATCCATTTTATCAGCGGCACAAATGATCCTTTAGTTCCGCCTGAAGCGTACCTCCCAATGTGGGAAAGTGCTCCTGAACCTAAAAGTGAAAAATGGGTTGAAGGAGGCCATTTTAATCCAAGAGCCCCCAAAGACATGCTCAATATCGGCAAGTTGATGTACGAATGGGCTGTAGCACAAGGAATCCGCTCTTGTTATTCTCAAATCCAATAGTGCGTCGCCATCCACTTAATTACATCATTTTCTGTAAAAATTAAAGCATCATTTACCTGTATAGCTGGTTCACTGTGTTTGTCGTTTGCAACATTGTTTTATTTAAAACCTGCTATCACTATCGTTCATGCTCATATTCCTTGTTGTTTTGGGCTAATAATTATAGAATCTAACTGACGAAATATAGTTTTATACAAAAGACAAACCTGCGATTCTTTACTGAAGACTGAAGAGTGACTCAAAGTTGGAGAGACATATGACAAAAAACTCCGGAATCATTGTCACTCTCAAAGCAGCAGCCACACTTGATGGTAAAATATCCACTGCAACCGGTCAATCAAAATGGATTACAGGTGAAGCAGCACGGCAAAAAGGTCACGAATTAAGGAATGAAAACGATGCTATTTTGGTAGGCATCAATACCGTGCTTACAGATGATCCTGAATTGACAGTTCGTGGCATTCACGGTGGTAGTTCACCGGTCCGGATTGTTTTGGATTCAAAAGGACGCATCCCGGAACAAAGTCGTGTTTTTCAAGAAGATGGAGTACCTGTTGTAATTGTTACTGGAAATCATGCACCTTTTCGAAAATGGCCGGAATTAGCTGAATTAACGATTTTAACTGCTCCCACTAGAACTCCGGACATATTGTGGGTACTTTCGGAAATACGTAAGCTTGGTATGAACAGTTTACTGGTAGAGGGTGGAAGCCTGATTCACGCCAGCTTTATAAAAAGCAATACAGTAGATCAGCTTGCATTATTTCTTGCACCCAAAGTAATCGGAGGACAGGAAGCTTTGTCTTGGTGCGGAAATTTGGGTGTCGATTCCGTAGATGATGCTCATCAAATGGAAATCAGTTCAGTGACTGCTCTGGGAGAGGACTGGATGATTTCAGCAATAATAAAATAACGTGCCATTCCACTCCTTTAATCTGTTATCGGTTTATACTGTGCTGAGTGGTTCATGAGAAAAGCCACCTGAATTTTCATGGAATGTCACATTTAGTTAGCATCTGTACTTGGCATTAAACATTTGTTATTACAAATCATATTTTATATTCGTTTGTATAATTTAAGCTAAAATGACAACTAAAGACGATTTTTTTAATTCTATTGAGGACGCGATTAAAGCCATTAGTCGTGGTGAAATAATTGTGGTAGTAGACGATGAGGACCGTGAAAACGAAGGTGATCTGATTTGTGCTGCTGAAGCAGCTACTCCGGAAATAATTAATTTCATGGCAAAATATGGACGCGGACTTATCTGCCTCCCCCTTGATGCTGAAACTGTAGAACGACTGAATCTGCCATTAATGGTGAGCAACAATAATGCAACAATGGGCACCAACTTTACGGTCAGCATTGAGGCCTCTGTTGGAGTAACAACAGGAATTTCTGCTGCAGACCGTGCCCGGACAATTAAAACTGCAATAGACCCTGAATCCACAGTTCACGACATTCGCAGTCCAGGTCATGTCTTCCCTTTGTTAGCTCGCCAAGGTGGAGTACTGCGAAGGGCCGGACATACTGAAGCTGCTGTTGACCTTGCACAAATGGCCAAGATGCTGCCTGGTGGAGTAATTTGTGAAATCATGAATGAAGACGGAACAATGTCCCGTGTTCCAGAACTAAGAAAATTTGCAGATCATCATGGATTACTGATCATTACAATTAAAGACCTGATTGAATACAGAAAGCGTAATGAAACACTGGTTATTAAAAAAGCAGAAGCCTTGCTGCCATCTAAATTTGGAGAGTTTAAAGTTATTGGATTTCAAAGTGTACTTGATGACAGTGATTATGTCGCCCTTGTCAAGGGTGAATGGGAAGAGGATGAACCGGTACTGGTACGTGTTCATTCTGAATGTTTGACTGGCGATGTATTTGGTTCATACCGATGCGACTGCGGACCTCAACTTCATGCTGCAATGGAGATGGTGGAAAGTGAGGGCAAAGGAGTTATCCTTTATTTACCGCAGGAAGGACGAGGAATTGGATTGATCAACAAACTTCAGGCATATAAACTCCAGGAAGAAGGGGCAGATACCGTTGAAGCAAATAAGAAATTAGGTTTTAAAGACGATTTGCGTGATTATGGTATGGGTGCACAAATGCTGTTTATGCTGGGTGTTCGCCGGATGCGCCTGATGACTAATAATCCGCGTAAAATAGTTGGAGTTCAGGGGCATGGTCTGGAAGTAGTGGAAAGGGTACCACTTGAAATTCAGACCAATCCTGGAAATAAAAAATACATGCATACCAAAAAACATAAACTGGGTCACATTCTGAATATTTGAATTTATCTGCTAATTCATTTTTTTCAATTGTCGATTATTTGTTTTCCACCTAAATACAGTAACATGACTACATATTTATGCATGATTTATGAATGTGAGTTGAGTGACCTTGTTGACAATTTTATCAAATTATTTTTTTGATATTCTTCACGGAGGATTTCTGTGAAAGTAATTTTAGTTAGAGAATAAACTATGACTGTAACGCAACCAGAATGGGTTGAGGCCCTCAAAAGACCGGCTTCATATCTGCTGAAAAGCCCGGAAAAAATAAAACTTCTGGAAACTACAACATCATATTTGTTTAGGGCAGATGACTGGCTTTACAAGATTAAAAAAATGGGTAATGAGTACCCGACATTAGCCGTCAAAGAAGCCTTTTGTCGTGAAGAGTGTTCGCTTAGCCAACGTTTTAATCCAAACTGGGCAGTGGAGGTCCTTCCGGTCAATGAAAATAATGGTGAGATTAAATTTGGAGGAACAGGAGGAACAACAATCGAGTATGCCTTAAAAATGGAAGCACTCCCGGATCAGTGGCAGCTCGCCCAACTGCTGGACAAAAATAAAATTACAACAAATAATATGGTTGGCATTGCAACCAAAATTGCAGATATTCATGCAATGTCTCCTGCAAAAGACAAAGAAGCAGAAACCGGAAAACCTGGGCCTTTTCGGGCCCAGTGTGACGATTTGCTTTTTCAGTTGAAACGCTATTTTGAGGCATCCCTGACACAGCCGATCTTAGATATGATCAGACATCCTCTTGAAAAGTATATAGACGACAACAAGAGTCTTTTCACCAAGCGTATGCGCAATGGCAGGATTGTGCTGGGACATGGAGCTTTTTTACCAGAACACATTTTCTTGAACCGAGATGTGGTTCGTTTTATAAGTCCACAGGAAATACATAAAAAATTGGCAGTTCTAGACGTGGCAAATGACGTTTCGTCTTTAACAGTTGAACTTAGCAGATTGGGAAAAGCTGAGCTGTTAGATTCATTTGTAAAGCAGTATCTTGAAATCTCAAAAGATAAAGATTTACTAAAAATGCTTCCAGTTTATCAAACCTATTGTGCACTAAAACAGGGTGTAAAAACTTGTGAACTGAAAGTAGCCCAAAAAGATGAAAGTCTTGGTACTTTAGCCATGGATTATTTCAATCTTGCTGTCAGGTTTTCAAGAGAAATCCCAAGGAATTAACGTTTGTTTTACTTTTTTGTTTAGTTTAAGACGCCCACCAAAATTTATAAGACAATCCAGCTACAATTTTTAAAAAAAATGAAAGAGGTTTCCAACAAACTCAGCTTTGCGAAGATGGAAGAAGAAATTCTAAATTTCTGGCGCCAAAAAGATATTTTTCAAAAATCAATCGATGAGCGTCCAAAAGACAAGCCGTTCAGCTTTTACGACGGACCTCCTTTTGCAACCGGACTTCCACATTATGGGCACCTCTTAGCAGGAACCATCAAGGATGTTATTCCACGTTACAAAACCATGAGGGGCTTCCGGGTTGAACGTCGTTTTGGTTGGGATACACATGGTTTACCTGTGGAATTCGAAGTGGAGCAGAGTCTCGGTTTAAATGGTCGGCATGAAATTGAAAATTTTGGTGAAGGAAACTTTAATGAGGAGTGCCGTTCTATTGTTTTACGCTACACTGGTGAATGGCGCGAAACTGTGGAACGCATGGCACGCTGGGTTGATTTTGACAATGACTACAAAACCATGGACATTGATTTCATGGAGTCGGTCTGGTGGGTTTTTAAGCGACTTTGGGAAAAGGGCCTGATTTATGAGGGTGTGAAGGTGGTACCTTATTCCTGGAGGGTTTCCACTCCACTTTCAAATTTTGAAGCAAACCTGAATTACAAAGAAATTCAGGACCCTTCCGTCACTTTACGCTTTAAAATCAATGGAGAAGAAAACTTGTATTTTCTTGCATGGACGACAACTCCCTGGACATTACCTGCCAATATGGGCCTCTGCGCAGGGTCTAAACTAACCTATTGTAAAATCAGAGATAAAAAAAGCGGGGATTGTTATCTCCTTACTAAGAATCGAATCGAATCATATTTTGATGATGGAAGCTATGAAGTTCTGACTGAAATGAAAGGTTCTGAATTAAAGGGCATGACTTATGAACCACTCTTCGATTTTGCAAAAGCCAAAGTGGATACTACCAATGCCTGGACTGTGCAGTTGGATGATTATGTCACTGACGAAAGTGGGACAGGGATCGTACATTTAGCCTGTTTTGGAGAAGACGATGTACGGATTTTTCAGCGAGAAAATATATCTATTTTTGATCCAGTGGATGACGAAGGCAATTTTATGGATTACATGGAATTTATCGCAGGAATGAATATCAAAGATGCCGATAAATCTATTGTCAAGCGCCTGAAAGAAGAACATAAAATGTTCCGCCATGAGACAGCACAACACAGCTATCCATTTTGCTGGCGTACAGATACACCCTTGATTTATAAACCGATTTCTACATGGTTTGTAAATGTTGAGGCAATAAAAGACAGAATGGTTGCTCACAACAAAACTGTACATTGGGTGCCAGGGCACATTCGTGACGGACGTTTCGGGAAATGGCTGGAAAATGCGCGTGACTGGGCCATCAGTCGAAACCGTTTCTGGGGTACTCCGCTTCCAGTTTGGAAGAGTGAAGACGGCGATGTCTGGTGCTTCGGTAGTGTTTCTGAACTGGAAGAAGCCTCCGGAGAAAAAATTACTGACCTACACAAACATTTTGTGGATCCATTGGTTATTGAAAAAAATGGAAAAACATACAGACGAATTCCTGAAGTCCTCGATTGCTGGTTTGAATCAGGTTCAATGCCATATGCTCAGGAACACTATCCGTTTGAGAATAAAGAACGCTTTGAAGCAAACTTTCCTGCAGATTTTATTTGTGAGGGATTAGACCAGACACGTGGCTGGTTTTACACACTTGCTGTTTTAGGATCTGCATTATTTGACACACCGGCTTTCAACAATTGTGTAGTGAACGGTCTTATTCTGGCTGAAGATGGAAAGAAAATGAGCAAAAGGCTGAAAAACTATCCGGATCCTAATGAAATGCTGAACAAATATGGTGCAGACGCGGTCCGTCTATACATGCTCAACAGCCCGGCAGTCCGTGGAGAAGATTTACGTTTTACAGAAAAAGGATTAGTTGAAACAACAAGACAGCAACTCCTGCCACTTTGGAATGCACTCGTTTTTCTCAGTACCTATGCCAAAATCGACGGTTGGGATCCGAGTCCGGAAAATCTCTCGGTAAAAAACAGTAATCCCTTGGATCGCTGGATTCTTTCACGATTACATAAACTGATTGCAGAGGTACAGAAAGAAATGGACGGTTATGATCTGAACCGTTCCGTTGCGCCATTTGTAGGTTTCATCGACTTGTTGACCAATTGGTACATCCGCCGCAGCAGGAGACGATTCTGGAAAGCAGGTCAGGGTCACGACAAGCGGGAAGCTTATGCTACACTTTACACTGTGCTCTTTGAGTTCAGTAAATTAATTGCCCCGTTCATTCCATATATTGCCGACGGCATTTTCCGGACACTGCGCCATGACACAGATCACCAAAGTGTCCATTTGGCTTTTTTTCCTGAAGCGAATTCTGCAAAAAGGGACCTTGATCTGGAAAAACGAATGGATTTAGTTTTGTCTACAGTTACTATGGGACGGGCGCTACGTGCCAAACATCAGTTAAAAATTCGCCAGCCCCTGCCAAAGATTTTCCTTGTCACACGTGATCCGGAAGCAAAAAATGTTTTGGAGGAGCTTTCAGAACTCATTACGGATGAACTTAACATCAAAGAAGTCGTTATCACTCAGGATGAAGAGCAACTGGTTAATTTGAGCGCCAAGGCTAATTTCAAGACTTTGGGGAGGAAACTTGGTAAGAAAATGAAAATTGCAGCACAACTCATTTCCGGATTGGATTTTGAAAACATCCGTACACTGCAAAATGGTAAAAATATTATTTTGAAAATGGGAGAAGAAACATTGGAATTGACTCCGGAAGATATTTTGATTCAACGTCAGGAAAAAGAAGGATTACTGGTGGAAACTGATAACCTCTTGACGGTTGCCCTGGACACAGAATTGAGCGAAAATTTAATTCAGGAAGGCTTTGCGCGAGAGTTTATCAACAAAGTACAGAACATGCGGAAGGATATGGATTTGGATGTAATGGACAGGATCCTCATCAATTATCTAAGTTCAGAAAAACTAAACACGGCACTGGATGCTTTTTCAGACTTTATTTGCAAAGAAACTCTTGCTAACCGACTGCAACCCCAGGGAACACTTGATGGTACAAAGTGGGATTTAAATGGTGAGTCCTGTAAGATTAAAGTAGAACTTAATTTATGAATCCTCTCATTCCCTGCTTACGCAGCCCATTTGCACGAACTTCTCAACAGTTAATGCAACAGACCTGAGAATTCATATTAGATTTAATTGAACATTTGTCCGGAGTGTAATTCAGCATTTTTCAAATCAATCATTCGATTATTCTGAAATCAGTTTTGAAAGATTCTGTTTTAGCAGTTGTTTCATTGCATTATAAGTTTTAAGATCTTTCTGAGACAACTCTTCTGCAATTTCGAGTGCCCTCGGCATTAACATATCCGGCAAATGGGCTTCATCCACCACTCCCAGCTTTTGCGCATCTGCACCTCCAATTCTACGACCTGTCAGTAAAAGTTCACGTACAGCCTGTTTATTGGGCAATAAATCCGCCATCTCGTAAAGGATTGGAGACAATGGAATTTTAACGTCAATTTCAGTAAATGCAAACCAGCCTCTGTCTGAACGCATCAGCCGGAAATCCAGTACTGAAGCAAAAATAGCACCACCAGCCAAGCAGTGCCCTGTGATACAGCCAACAGTAGGTAATGCTAACAAGGCCCAGCGGCCAAAGACCTCCTCCAGTTCTCTGAATGTCCCCGCAAACTCCTCCGCAGACTGCCCTTTTAACCACTCAAAATCCAAGCCGACACACCATGATTTTGGATCACTGCTTGTAACTATGACAGCAGAATTTTCAGAAACTGCTTCCAGTTCCGCCAGTACTTCCCGATGTGCAGACAGAGCCTCCGGATTTATTGCGTTTCCTTTTGTCTTATCATTGAGGGTAACAATGAAAACATTACCTTTTTTATCAATTTCTATTAATGCCATTGTGTCCTTTTTTTGGTATTGTCAGGTTGTTTTATTTTCTTTGATTTTAAATAATTTTCCTGCCATTTGCGAAATGTATTTCTTTCCTGTTTCAATCTTTGCAAATTGACCTCACTGGAAAAAGGCAAGAAGAACACTGAGTGTTAATACTGAAAAAACAGTGGAAATGAAAGCTGTTCCACTTGATACTGACTGCCCCACATTATAGCGACTTGCAAAGAGAAATGGGTTAACTCCCGTCGGTTGGGCCGCTAACATCACCAGAACTTTAACCCAGATTGCTTCTTTGACACCAAAAACCAGCGTTGCCAAGCTCCAAACAACAATGGGGTGCACAATGGTCTTAATGATAACGATTATAGGTACTTCCTGCCATGGTATATTTTTTCGAAAACTTACTAACGTTGCCCCGAGTGCAAACAAAGCGCAGGGAGTAACAGAGTTTGCCAGAAGCCTTACCATTTCATCCAAGGGTTTCCACAAAGTTATTTCAAAATAATTGCACACTAAACCGGAAAGTAAACCAATGATGAGAGGATTGGTGAACAATCCATACGAAGCTTTAGTAACAACTGTTTTAATTGGTGCTCTTCCACTTTTTCCAATTTCAAGCATGATTGTGAAAAGTGGAACCATAATGATGCCATGTGTACCGATAATAATGAACAAAGGTAAAACAGCCTGATCACCAAAGGCAAGCAAAATGATTGGAATTCCAAGAAGAACTGTGTTGGAGAAACTACCGGAAAAAGCATTGATCACCTGCTGGGAAAAAGTCCGTTGCCAGAGTACACGCGTTAACCCTAGCCCTGAGAATAATATAATGAATGTCCCCAAATAGTATGAAGCCAGATAATCCCAAGGAATGACATCTGGAAGGGTTGTAGTGGAGATCGTACGAAGCAAAAGCATCGGCACAGCAAAATCGAATACGAACCTTGTAAGCCCACGAACTGCTGACTGATCGAACCACCCCACACTGGCAGTAATATAACCCACCATTAAAAGGCCGAAAATTGGTAATATTATATCAATAACAGGTCCGTACACGTTTATCTTAGGGAAGGTGGAAAATGATTAATTCCACAAAGGGTTTTTTCATTGAAAGGACTGTCCAGTCTGGGAGAGCAAGAATTTGGTTTGAACAGTTTTGGCTTTCATGGTTCTATGCTTTTTGACTTTCAGGACCCAAAGGTTTTATGAATATCATCAGTTGAGGCAAAAGCGTCAAGGCAGCCATCAGGGCAATCAGCATCGCCAGTCCTGTCAGTAAACCAAAGTAGATGCTGGGAATAAACTTTGAGAGCACAAGAATCGAAAAGCCGATGATAATCGTGATTGAAGTGTAGTACATAGCATAACCGATACTTTCATGTGAACGATGCATGGCGGCAAGATAGTTTCGGTCTATGGCAAATTCATGCCTGAAGCGGTGGATATAGTGAATGGTGTTATCAACTGCAATACCAACGCTGATTGCCGCGATTGTAATGGTCATCATATCCAATGGAATTCCCATCCAGCCCATGAATCCCAACACCACTCCAATTGAAAGCACATTTGGGAAAATCGCTATCAGTGCAATTGTAAATGAGCGGAACAGAAAAATGAACATGATTAAGAACGAAATAATGACTACACCCAAAGTGAGAATTTGTGATTTGAAAAGGCTTTGCAGCATATTGTTGTAGAGCACAAGTAAATTTGCGAGATGCCCTTTTTCTTCTGGAATATCCAGTTTGGTTTTCAAATCATGCTGAATTTGAAGTAAAAGCTCATTGCGGCGTAGATTTGGTTCAGAATCACGAATACGGACATAAAAGCGAGCCTCATTGTTTTCGACGGAAACGTAAGGATCTAGGATTATTTTTCTGAAGCGTTCCGGAAGTTCATTGTAGAGAAGAGCTAGTAAGAAACTATCCAGAGATTTTCCTGAATTAAGCGTTTTACCAATTTTGAGCATAGTACCCAGAGAAAGCACTTTCCCAGTTTGCTCCAGGCCATTCAGGTAATCGTGTATTCTCTCAATCCTATCCATTTTTTCTGCTGTGAACCAGTATTGAGCTTCACTGGCACTTTCCTCAAATTCTTCTTCAAATTCATCAAACTCTTCTTCATCTTCAATTTCTGAGTCTGCATTTACTTCTTCATCTTCTTTCCGAACTTCATCTTTACTCTGTTCAAGATTAACAACTAAATCAAGTGGTGTTGTACCGCCTAGTTGCTGGTCAATCACCTTCATTCCCTGGTATATTTCTGTGGACTCTTTGAAATAGTCAATGAAGCTGTTTTCAACATTCAGTTTGGACGCTCCGACAATACTCAGTATTAACGCTGCAACGCTGAGGAACATTATAGTCTTTCCGTGACGTTCTGTGATATCGGCAAAGATTTTGGTCAAGGCAAAGCGGGATTCAAACGAAGTATTGGGCATTGCCTTTGGCATGAGCATCAGCAGTACCGGAAAAATCAAAAACGTGAGAAAAAGAGAGACACCTATTCCGGCACTCATCATCCAGCCAAAATTCATAACTGGTAAAATACCGCTCAATACCAATGAGCCAAAACCAACCACAGTGGTCAGTACTGCAAAGGTGCAGGGTCTGGCCATAAAAATTGTAGAATCCAAAACCAACTGACGTTGATCCATTTGAGGATTTAGTCTTACTAATTCACGATACCGGACGATTAAATGGATAGTAATCGCCATAGTAATAATTAGCTGTATGGAAATGAAATTCGATGAGATAACTGTCACTTCCCAGCCAAAAAGACCTAAAAATCCACTGGTCGTTATAACAGAAAAGCTGCATGTAATTACCGGAAGTAAAATCCAGCGAAACTGCCTGAATATAACCCAGAGTGTGAGAATCAAGAAAACAAAAACTGCACTGCCAAAAACCTGCAGGTCACTTCTGATGAAGGTTATTAAATCATCTGCAACCATGCTTGCACCACCCAGAAATATCCTGGTATCTCCACGGTATTTCTCTGCAATCTCACGGACTTGAGAAATATTTTTGTGCTCAACAAGTCGCATTTTATCACGGTGATTTTTAAAATTGATCAGTACATTTTTCAGCTCTGACTGTTCCAAAACACTCAACAATCCATCTTTTTCTTTTTTACGCAGAACATTTCTTTGCTGTAGCAATTCACGATATAGTGGATCATCAAACAGATTTATCAGTAATGCAGTAGTTTTAAAATCCGGACTTACTAGATTATCACTGTAGATTGGACTGTTAAGGAATTCTTCTTTTGCAAGAGCTTTATCTATTCCCGGCGATTCCAGAGTAGGAACATTTTTTATCAGTTCCTTAATTGGCTTTGGAGGACTTTCCAACAGTGGAACATTCAGGATGGACGTCACTGATTCCACCCTTTTCAAGTCCAGTAGTTCTGCACTTAGTTTACTCAATGAGTCAAGTGTTGCATCTGCCAGCAGATCTGCATGTGGAGAGTAAGTTAAAACAAGAAAATCACTGCTGCCGTAACGCTCATTTACTTTTCTTGTAAAAGCCAGGTCCTTGTCATCTTCCAGCAATAGAGTTTCTGCTGAAGCATCAATTTCCAAATAACGTGCTTGATAACCTAGTGCTGCAATACAAACCAGCATTAAAAGCAGAATACTTTTAGGATAACTAAGAATAACTTTGTCGTAAAATTGTCTCAAAATCAAGATCCCAACTCAGCTGAAGAACGAAGGCGTTCAATTAATTTTTCCAATGACTCTTTTTTTAAAACTCCCGAAAACTGCGAGCGGTAAGTCTGTACAATACTGACACCAAGTATAACAGCATCATAAGCCATCCAACCCATTTTCTTTGACTTGTAGAATTTAAACACCATTTCAAGGTTTGTGTCTTTGCCAACAATATTTGTCAGTATTTCCACTCTGTTTTTTCCAGTCTTTCTAGCTTCTACTACTTCAACTTCTTCATCTGTATAAAGGTCTAATTTGTCCAGATAAGATTGTTTGAGTCTCTCTACTAATAATTGAGCAAATTCCACCCTTCCTTCTTTACTTAATCTTTTCCAGTGTTTTTTACCTAGACACAATTTAGCCATCAAATTAAAATCAATTAAAGCATCAAGCTTTTTAAAAATTTCTATTTTTTTTTCTTCCTTACTTAAGCTATCCGACCTGAGCATTCTAATTATTTGGTCAACTTTTACACTTGTCATTTCCCTGATCTCGCTTGCTTCATCCGCAAATAGAACATTTGAACCGTAAAAGAATGATAAAATTGAGAGGAGAAACACGTTGATTGTAATTTTTTTTGCAGTTTGCATGGTTATTCCCTGATTAGTTTAGCTCGATTCTGCTCATAGACATCTCTCAAAAAAGGATAGAGTTCAATAGCATCTTTTTTAAGATTTTCGTATTGTCCAATACGCAGAGATTCGCGGTTAATAGTTTTTAAAAGTGTTAATTCCGTTTGCTGAAGTGTCTGTCTGGATACGCCCAGATATTCTCCTTCTTGTTTAGGAAAATTATAAGGCCGAGTTTCAACATAGTTCACAGGATCCATTTGCATATCTGGATACAGGCTGAACATGTCCCGTACATTCGAGGGACCCAAAAAAGGTAAAACCACATGGAATCCGCCTCCAACACCGTAAAATCCAAGTGTCTGTCCAAAATCTTCTTCATGGGCTTCTAAACCAAACCACTCCTTGGCCGGATCCCAAAAACCTAAAATTCCAATGGTACTGTTAATACTGAATCTAAGAAATTCCTCGCCGGCATTTTTTACCTTAAGTTGAAGAGCATTGTTGACAAAGCGCAGAGGAAAGAGCAAATTATGAAAAAAGCTCTTCACACCTCTACGTACAGTATATGGAAGTACCCAGCGATATCCACGAGCAACTGGATCTAAAACAAAAACATAAAAACCGTCATTAAAATTTGTCATTACGCTGTTGTATCCACTCAGAGGATCAAAAACTTCGTTTTCAGCATCTCCAAACTCGTCTTCAAATTCAGCATCAAATTCATCTTCTTCTTCTATGTCTGCTTCAGTCGAAGTATTCAGAACTGTTTCGCTTGAAACCGAATTGTTTGCCTGAGCTAAAGCCCGGAATTCCATAAAGGGCATTAACGAAATAGACAGAATCATTAAAAATGTTAAAAATACAAAATTATTTTTTGGCATTAGATGGCGATTATAATTTTCTTTTCAACTAGATAGAATTTACTTTTTTCTAGCCAAGTGCAAGATTATTACCTACGGGCTGAATATCGAATAAAATCAATCCTGGATTATTTTATGAGTTTAAAGTTAATTTCAAATTTAATTGATTTTCAACAATCAGTTTGTCTCAACAATCAAAATTTTTAGCAAGAAATGTAATTATTCCAATCTACAGATAGATATTTATTTCATCACAAATAAAAAAATTTATGGAAGATTCCAAACCAAAAATCATTATAGGCAACAAGGGGCCTTTAGTTATCAAAGGTGGAGTTACTTTAATACATCCGGATGGTCTTGAGGAACAACGGAATGGAACGGTAGCCCTTTGACGCTGCGAGCTTTCTGCCAAAAAACCATTTTGTGACGGCTCTCACTAGGGATGTGACTCTTGGTGAACAGACAAATATTCTATAATTGATGGAAATGAATAGGTACCGGTAATTAATAAATAATTTTGATTTTATTTTTTATTTTCCAATGATTTATATCTACCACCATCAGTACTTCCAAATAATATTAAGTGACAGGTAGCATTTTAATGATCACTAATTTCACCAAAGGATAGTAACGGTAACACCGTTACAGACTAATAATGGTATAACCTTTTCAGTTGCATCTTCTGATTCACTGCTGGAATCAAAACTTTTGTATCTCCTTTTTTATCAATCACATTTTTTTCAAATTTTGTCCCCTGAAACACTTAGATGTGTCCCTTTTATTTTTAAAATCTTCACTATTACTGTGTAAAGGTCAGTAATTTACAGGGCTCTCAGGGCGTGCTCGTAAATGCGAACTTCGTCAATGCAACCTTTCAGATATTCGCTTGCGGCCTCCTTAATTCCATTGTTTTTCGGAATTGGAAGACGGTTTGGGTGAAGAGTTTGGTCAGTCTAAGCTATGCAGACACTTTTAATTGAGCGACACGTTTAAGGACTCAACCATCGGTTTTGAGTCAGTAGCAGGTAAGTCAGATGATCAAAAGCTACCGCCTTTGATGCCAACTTAGTTTTAGTAAATTCATCTGACAGGGCATCCACAGGTTGGAATTCAAGAACACTTTTAAGATTGTGCACCAAAAACCCCTCCTTGGAAAAAATTTCTAGAAGTGCCCCATCCTTGACAACTGCAAAACTTTTTTCAGTATCTAAAATATTTTTCCCGATGGCACTGTACTTTCCCTCCAAATCAAGCAGTTTTATTATGGTAGGGAACAAATCAATCTGTGAGGCAAACATTTGGGATCTACCAGGGCTAATGTTTTTTGGACTGTAGATAATCAAGGGGATCCGGAACTTACCATAAGGCTCTGCCCCCTGAAAATGTGGAAGAGCATGGTCTGCTGTGATGATGAATATCGTTTCATCAAAATCTTTACGTTTTTTGTATTCATTTATGAACTCTCCCAGAGCCCAGTCCGTGTAGTGCAGCATGTTGAGGTAACCTCCTTCAGTATCTGTTCCATGCTCGTATTGATTGAAGGGTTCTTGCATTCTTGCAAATGGAGTATGGTCTGAACTGGCATTGACGAAAGCAACATAGTTTGACTTTTCCCCTTCAAGCTGTTTTAGCAAATACATGAAGGCTTCATAATCCCAACCCAAAGGACGATCTGCGGCATCAATGTAATTCAGTAATAACGGATAATCTTCCAGCCCATGGTAATCATCAAATCCAGCAGCTCCTGCAATAAGATCCATTGAGAACGACTCCCTCAGGGTGGTGGTCAAGAATATTGTACGGTAATGGTTATCACTAGCCAATTGGCCCAGACTAGAATAATTCACAGATAAAGCAGTGATGTCAGGCATGCCGGGAAGAGGTGGAATTCCAGTGAGAATCGATTGGGCCCCGTCCACACTTCTCTGTCCATTTGCAAAAAAATTTTCAAACACCAATCCATTGCGGGCAAATCTGTCAATGTTTGGAGTCACCCCAAAGTTCTGTCCTGAAAGATAATCAATATATTTAGAAGACAGACTTTCAATCATGATTATGACTAGGTTTTTTTTTGGACTCATTCCGGACTGAACATTGGTCCTTTCAAGAGGGTAATCAGGGGTTGTTGATACCGGTAAGTCCAGAGTATCAAGATATAATTTTTCTTCTCCTGCTGTCCGTTCAATGAACTTACTGGAGATACTGAAGTGGGATGCTGTGAAAATACCGTTTAGAATCAGATGACCCTGGCTGGCAGAGCCATACTGGTATGCGTCTATAACTGCAATTGGTTTTCTCTGGAATCCCCCGCGGCCAACAACAATGAGTACCAGTAAAATCAGAACGAAACTCAACATTGAGCGTTGAACTTCCGGTTTTTTTGGACATGTCACTTTGAGAAACAGTGGATAAAATACAATAGTTAAAACTATTAGGAAAATGATAGGCAAAAGCTTGACAGACACTTCGGTCATCAAATACTCTGAATCATTGAGCAAAAATAGTAGTTCATTCGTGATATGCCTTTTGACAAAGCTGAAATACATGTAGTCAGAAGTCAGGAAGATGATCATTGCGACCAACTCCAAGTAAATCACGCTTGCCACAAACCTGCGGAAAAACAGATGTCCCGTTATCCGGAGTGGAAAAATCAGAAGAACAATGGGTATGAAAAGCAGGATAGAAGTGGAGGACAGATCAAAACGTAATCCAAGAAAAAGGCTCTCGGTTAATTTCAAAAAATCCAGATTATTAAATAAATCACGATATGAATAATATATGGCGATCCTGAATATTTGAAAAACTAAGACAAAGATCAGGAATAATCTTAGGACTTCCTGAAAAACAAATTTAATTATTTTTAATTGATTCAATTTAATTGCAAAGTTAATGAGTTCTTACCAATACAGGTGTTCGGATGAGTCTATCCTGCTTCCATTCTTAAAGAAAAATGTCTTTTCGGTTCTTCATCGCTACATCCCTTATGGTGTTCCAGCC
>ENA-UPTF01000287-UPTF01000287.1-marine-metagenome-genome-assembly--contig:-NODE-287-length-36236-cov-4.196797_pt1 | contig 36236 bp, 31 predicted proteins | sample MGYA00238166_ERZ767019 | MGnify/ENA primary metagenome ERZ767019 (study PRJEB28930, sample SAMN06266391) | marine metagenome | isolation source: Sea water from 250 m depth | place: Atlantic Ocean | study... | reverse complement strand
TTCTTACCAGATAAAGCTATTGACTTGCTTGATGAAGCAGGATCTAGAGTCAGATTACGAGGTAGTGCGACTCCGGGCCCAGTAAAAGATGCCATGAAAGCTCTTGAAGACGTAAAGAAGGAAAAAGATGAGGCTATTGCATCTCAGCAGTATGAGCTGGCTGCGGAGCTTAGGGACAAAGAGTTAACCCTTAACCAGAATCTAGATGAGCTTGAGAAAGAATGGCGTGAAGGCCGACTTAAAGATAGAGCTCAAGTTACTGAAGAAGATATTGCCGAAGTAGTTAGCATGTGGACGGGGATACCTGTAACAAGATTGGCGCAAGAGGAAACTGAGCGGCTGTTGCAGATGGAACAAGAGTTGCACAAGAGGATTATTGGGCAAGATGAAGCGATAGTAAATATATCGAAGGCTGTTAGACGTGCGAGAGCAGGCCTTAAAGATCCCAGACATCCTATCGGTGTCTTTCTACTCCTGGGTCCTACTGGCGTGGGTAAGACGGAGTTGGTCAGAGCATTGTCGGAATTCATGTTCGGCGATGAAGATAACATGATCAGACTTGATATGTCGGAGTTCCAAGAACGTCATACTACGGCTAGATTAATAGGAGCGCCTCCAGGCTATGTGGGTTACGATGAGGGTGGGCAGTTGACTGAAGGTGTGCGAAAAAAGAATTACTGCTGCGTCTTAATGGATGAAATTGAAAAGGCCCATCCAGAAATTTTCAATATCTTGCTCCAAATTTTTGATGCAGGCCAGTTGACCGATGCCAGAGGACGTCGAGTAGAGTTCAGAAACTCTATTATTGTGATGACTAGTAATTTGGGTTCAGATCTAATTAAGCGTGATTCTACAATGGGCTTTGCGGTTAAAGCCGATGATGCTCAAACGGATGCACAGGCTTATGAGCGGATGAAAGAAAAGGTGCTTGACGAGGTTAAGAGATTCTTCCGACCAGAGTTCTTAAATAGGCTGGATGCAACCATTGTGTTCCACCAGTTGGACAAGCCAGAAATTTTGTCTATCGTAGACTTGATGATGGGTATGGTTGCTAAAGAATTAGAAGAAAAAGAAATTGGTTTGGAGACTACCGACGCTGTTCGAGAATATTTGGGTGAAAAGGGATTTGACCCAGTTCTCGGAGCCAGGCCTTTACGCCGTTTAATCCAGAATGAAGTTGAAGACGCCCTGTCTGATGCATTATTATCTGGCAATATCAATGCTGGTGATATAGCGGTGGTTGATATGGATGATGATGGTAAGATTTTGGTAACGGCGAAATCTGAGGAGCCTGCTGCTAGCCCTGCTTAAGGTTGCAACTAAGCTGAAGGAAATAAGACAGGGGCTTCTATATGAGAAGCCCCTGTCTTTGTTAGGGAGCATGGGGGTATGGTGTGACTCGTCAAAGAGACTCAATCCGGTCTGAATTCGTCTGTCAGGAATGCGGTTACAAAAGTCCCAAGTGGTTTGGTTTCTGTCCTGCATCGTCATGTGACTCGGCTGTGCCCTTGGTGGAGATAGGTCGGAGTGGGTTTGAGAAACGTGAGACTAAATGGCTTCCTTCTGACTCCTCTACTTTACAAGAACTGTCCTCATTAACTGGTGATGATCATGGAAGGATCCGTTTTGAATCCAATGAGTTAAATCGAGTCTTGGGTGGCGGAGTTGTGCCGGGATCAATAATATTATTGGCGGGAGAGCCAGGTATTGGGAAATCCACACTGCTGCTTCAGATAGCCCAGGATTTTGCTGCAGGTAATCACAAGGTTCTTTATATTAGCGGAGAGGAGTCGGCCCACCAAATCAAACGGAGGTCACAACGACTGGGGTTTAATGGCGATGGAGTTTATTTATTGTCTCAAACGGATGTCGATGAAATAATCGGTAAACTTGAAGAAGTCCGACCTGAATTGGTTATAGTAGATTCGATACAAACACTTTATACGGATGATATTACCTCAGGCCCTGGAAATGTGGCTCAAGTCAGGGAATGTGGATTGAGACTAATGCACTGGGCAAAAAGCAGGGACGCACCAATTTTGTTGGCAGGGCACATGACTAAAGATGGATCTGTAGCGGGCCCTCGAGTTTTAGAGCACATGGTGGACACGGTGATGTATTTGGAAGCCCAGGATATCAATGGATATCGCATGTTAAGGAGTGGCAAGAATAGATTTGGATCTACTACTGAGATCGGAATCTTCGATATGTCAGAAAAAGGTCTCTTAGAGGTAGATGATCCTTCGAAAGTGTTATTGTCACAGAGATATGAGAAATCAGTGGGGACAGTGTTAGTCCCAGTTATAGAAGGATCTAGATCTTTACTTTTGGAAATTCAAGCTCTGACTTCGTTTTCCAATTCTCCGATACCACGGCGAGTTGGTACTGGAATGGATTACAATCGTATATTGATGTTGTCTACTGTTACGAGTCGTAGGGCTGGGTTAGACCTCGGTCGCCAAGATATCATCGTGAATGTGGCTGGAGGATTCAGGGTCAACGAACCAGCTGCTGATTTGGGGGTATGTTTGGCTATAGCTTCTAGTTTTCATAACCAGGGACTTGCCTCAGACATGGTGGTCTGTGGTGAAGTTGGCCTTAGTGGAGAAGTCAGAAATATTCCCAACCCTCAAAGAAGAGTAAGCGAAGCCTTTAGGTTAGGGTTAACCAAATGTCTATTGCCAGAGCTTTCCAAAAATGATGTTGATCCCATCGATGGGATGGACTTCATTTTTGTGCGTACTTTACGCCAAGCCTTCGAGAGTGCGCTTGGGAACGGTGCGATTAAGTAGTTAACGAATGACTAATTAGGGACACAACATAAGTTATATGTTTTGTGGTAGTAATTATGGTTGCTTTTTAGGTTTTGACCTGCTAGAGTCCGATGCTAAATAATCTAGAAATTGGGGTGAGGTGATAAGCGATGGGAAGGCGCCTTTTCAAAGAGCTTGAACGGTCCTACGGATTTGATGATGTCGCTATTGTGCCTGGAGAGGTGACTATCAACCCGGATATGACCTCAACCAAAATGACTATAGGTGACCAGACTTTTGACATACCCGTTTTGGCATCTGCTATGGATGGGGCTGTTTCTCCAAGTTTTGCTACATTGATGCATGAGATGGGTGGATTGGGTGTGTTAAATGCTGAGGGTCTTTATACGAGATACGAAGATCCGTACTCGGTTCTTGAAGAAATAACTTCTATGCCACAATCAGAAGTGACAGAACATATTCAACAGGTGTACAGCGAACCAATTAAGGAAGAGTTGATTGGTAAGAGAGTCTCGGAAATCAAGCAAGCTGGAGGAGTTTGTGCGGTCTCCTTTACACCTCAGAATACCAAGCGAATGAGTCCCGCTGCTGTTGAAGCGGGTGCAGATCTGGTTTTTGTTCAATCAACGGTCACAACGGCAAGACATATGTCGAAAAGTTATAAAGGTCTTGTGTTCTCAGATCTTATTAAAAGCCTTCGAATCCCTGTCGTGGTAGGGAATTGTGTTAGTTATAATGTGGCGATGGAGCTTATGGAGCAGGGTATTGAAGGTTTATTGGTTGGTGTGGGGCCAGGTGCTGCTTGTACGACCAGAGAGGTTACAGGAGTTGGTGTTCCACAGGTAACTGCCACCATGGAGTGCGCTGCGGCCCGGGAGGATTATTTCAACCAGACAGGGCGTTACGTAAATATTATCACTGATGGTGGGATACGAACTGGGGGAGATCTTTGTAAGTCAATCGTAAGTGGAGCTGACGGAGTCATGATAGGAACACCTATCGCTCAATCCGCGGAAGCACCGGGACGAGGTTACAATTGGGGAATGGCCAATGCTCACCCCGAACTACCTAGAGGGACTCGGATAACGGTGGGTACCAAGGGAACGTTACAGCAAATTCTTTTTGGTCCTTCATCTGTTACAAATGGCACTCAAAACTTAATCGGTGCCTTGAAAGTCAGTATGGGTATGTGTGGTGCGTATACCATTCAAGATTTCCACAAAGCTGAGATGGTGATTGCTCCTGCGATCAAAACGGAAGGGAAGTTCTTCCAAATGGCTGACTAGCTGTACCCTTTATCTATTACTCAGTTTACCCGTGGTTAATCTATATTACGAAATGCATCTAGGGTTCATGCTAATTCACAATGCTGTCTGTCTTAGTTGACTCGAGTTAAGCTTTACTTACTTTAACTTTATATTCGTTGTTTACTGCCTCGGTTATATCGTCAATCGCGATATCTATTTCACTGGCTGTAGTATATCTGCCGGTAGATATACGTAAGGTTCCCATAGCGTAATCTAAGGGAACTGACATTGCCTGCAGAACAGATGAGATTTCAATGCGGTCGCTATGGCAGGCTGCTCCTGCGGATATAGCTATACGGTTTAACTTTGAAAGGAGTGTATCTGCTTCTAAACCCCTGAAGCTAACGCTTAAAGTATTGGGCAATTTTTCGGTAGGATGCCCATTAAATAAAGAATTGGGTAGGTTTATATTCAATCCTTTCTGAAGAGCATTTCTCATCTCGGTCATATGAACAGAATAGTGATCTAAATTATCATTTATCATTTCGCAAGCTTTGCCTAATCCTGTTATATGTATGACGTTCTCAGTACCAGCTCTAGCACCCCTTTCATGTCCGGCCCCGTGCATTAATTTTGATAACGAGATCCCTTCCCTAACAAATAATGCGCCTATGCCTTTAGGTGCATAAAGCTTGTGTCCCGCTAAAGACAATAAATCCACTCCAAGATTTTGGACGTCGACTAATATCTTTCCAGCAGATTGAGCTGCATCTGTGTGTACCAAAACATTTCTGGAATGGGCCATCTGGGTTATTTCACGGATTGGTTGTACAGTCCCTACTTCGTTATTTGCGTGCATTATAGTAATTAATATGGTCTCAGGAGTGATAACGGATTCCAGTTTATTTAGGTCTATGCTCCCAAATTTATCGACTGGAAGGTACGTTATACGGAACCCCTGAGTCTCTAGCCATTGGCAGACTTCTAATATTGCAGGGTGTTCAACCGAAGAGGTAATAATATGATTCCCCCGGTGTCTGTAAGCATTGGCGATGCCCTTTATAGCATGGTTATTAGATTCGGTCCCACCACTGGTAAAAATTATCTCTCCTGGATTACAGTTCAACATTGCAGATACCTGGGTTCGTGCATGGTTGACAGCATCCGAAGCGACCTTACCATAATCGTGTGTACTCGAAGGATTTCCATAATGATGAGTTATGAAGGGCAAAATAACTTCAGAGACTTGAGGATCAATGGGTGTTGTTGCGTTATAATCTAGGTAAATTGGATCCATCAGTTTTCTCCTGAATGTATCTAGATAACCATATTATAGTGTAGATTGGAATTGTGTCGTTTGGAATAGATACTTGAAGTTCATTAAAAGCTATAACGGAGGAGGCAATATGCCTGATCATAGCGCGGTTCTGACCACGGAGCAGGTTACTGAGTTTGGAAGTAACGCTAATCAAAATCCCTCTTTGCAGCTGATGCAGAATATTGTTACTCAACGTGACGTTAATGAAGTTGCTCTTGATCATAAAATCGTATCGGATGCTTCTCACAACTTTTCAAATGTGTTAGACGATTGGTCTGTAACAAACCAAGCTAGATCTGGTAGATGTTGGATGTTTGCTGGCCTTAATTTGTTTAGATCAGAAGCCCGTGACATCTTGAATTTGAAAGAATTTGAATATAGCCAAAACTATGTGATGTTTTGGGATAAATTGGAAAGATGTAATTTCCTTTTTGAAGCAATAATAGAGACTGCGGATCGGCCCCTAGATGATCGTACAGTAGCTTTTCTGTTGCAAAGTTCTATTAATGACGGTGGGCAATGGGATATGTTTGTGAGCTTGGTTAACAAGCATGGAGTAGTCCCAAAGGAAATAATGCCGGAAACAGAGAGCTCAAGTAATTCCGCCCGGATGAACTCCATAATTAACTATCAAGTGAGACAGGGAGCTATGGCAATCAGAGATAGTTATGCAAGTGAGCAGGGTTTAGAAGGTATGAGGGGCGCTAAGAACGCTGCTCTGAATTCTATATATCAGATCTTATCTATACATTTGGGTACTCCTCCGAAAGAATTTAATTGGCAATGGACCGATAAAGACAATGAGTTCCATAGAGATGGAACTATGACTCCGAGTGAATTTGCTGAAAAGTATATTGTGACTCCGATGGAAGAGTTTGTTTGCCTGGTTCATGATCCGAGAAAAACTAGTCCGGTGGGCAGAACTTTCACCATAGAATATTTGGGAAATGTGGTCGGAGGAACACCTATCAAATATCTTAACGTTGATATACAGCTAATGAAGGATCTAACTTTACAAATGCTGCAGGACGGTAAGCCTGTCTGGATGGGATGTGATACTGGCAAGCAAATGCATAGGGATAAGGGGATTTGGGATGCAGATTTATTCGATTATCCAGGTGTTTACGGAGCCAACTTTGATATGGATAAATCTGCGAGGCTAGAATATCACCAAACTCGAATGACTCATGCGATGCTTTTTACGGGTGTGGATGTGGTGGATGGAAAGCCCAAACGTTGGCGCGTGGAAAATAGTTGGGACAATAAGGTTGGAGACAAGGGATTCTTCCTCATGAACGATTCATGGTTCGCTGAATATATGTTTGAAATTGCTGTGCCGAAAAGTTACTTACCAGATAATCTTATAAAGGCGTTGGATTCTGAGCCAATCGTATTGCCTCCATGGGATCCTATGGGGTCTTTAGCTTAGTTATGATAGGTAACGTAACTTGAAAATCCATCTGGTGGATGGTACGTACGAGCTATTTAGAGCTTATTACGCACAACCCAAGAGGTCTGCTCCGAATGGACAGGAAGTGGGTGCTATTTTTGGGTTGATGCGAACTTTAATAGTGTTGTTGAGGCAGGAAGATGTCTCGCATATTGCATGTGCTTTTGACAGTACGGTTGAGTCTTTTCGTAATAAATTGTTTGCCGGGTATAAAACAGGGGATGGCGTACCCGGTGACTTAAAAAGTCAATTTGAACTGGCAGAAAGAATTACTTTAGCTTTAGGGATTGTTGTATGGCCGATGACAGAATTTGAAGCAGATGACGCTTTGGCAAGTGCAGTTGTTAAATGGTCATCTGCTTCAAAACTAGAACAGATAGTAATATGTTCTCCAGATAAAGATCTAGCTCAGATGGTCAGGGGCCGAGATGTGGTTTGTTGGGATCGTAGACGAGGACTGATATTAGATGAGAGCGGAGTTGGAGAGAAATTCGGAGTGTTGCCGGAGTCTATACCGGATTATTTAGCCCTAGTCGGGGACACTGCAGATGGTATCCCCGGTATCCCCAAATGGGGCGCTAAGAGTTCTGGGATAATCCTAAATCGATATCGACACCTCGAATCTATCCCTGGAGATCCTAACTTATGGGATGTCAATGTGAGGTCTCCGAAGTTATTGGCGAGCAATCTATTAGAGTTTAATGAGCAAGCTCATTTGTATAGAGAATTAGCGACCCTTAGGCTAGATGTCCCTATAGAACATTCGGTGGACCAAGTGTTCTGGAAGGGATTTTCTGTTGATGAGCTAACTAGGATCTGTGACGAGTTTGGGTTCCTTGTTCCAGATGCGTTGGTTAAATAATCTGTGATGATCGTGATGACGAAATTGGTCATTCGGTAAAATTCCGTCAAATTGCTCCTTCAGCTTCCAATCCCCGTATCTCTTCTAGGGTGAGCCCACCTAGTGTCGTTAGGATATCGTGATTATTTTCTCCAAGTCGTGGAGGATTTATGACAGGAAAATCTTCACATGATGTTAATCTGATGGGAGTTTTAATTGATTTAAACTGCCCTCCTATGGTGTCTTCTGTAGTTACAAACATATCCCGTGCTTGAAGATGTTCGCATTTATCTAAGTCGGATATGGTTTGAGCTACTCCCATTGAAAAGCCAATATCTGTAAGTTTATTCACTACTTCCCAGCTGGGATATTTTCGTGACCAGCCTTCGATGGCTGGGATGACATGGTTAAAATAAAATTCCCCGTCCCCCCCGTGTCCAAGATATCTTGGATCTTTCAACAGATCTTCACGACCGGCTAACAACCATAATTTACGCCATCTTTCTTCTAGCCGGACTCCAGCCATGACCACGTATCCGTCTTTAGCTTTGAATGTTAGACCTGCACTCGCCATGCGATCCCAACTCCGACCGGGATTCTGTCCATCGACTTGATAAGAATTCATGTTACTGATGGTATGGGTGACCATACATTCGTACATTCCCATGTCCACATGTTGTCCTACTCCAGTTTGTCTACGGGTTTCTAAAGCTAAAACTATTCCTAATGCAGTCCAAAGCCCTGGAATCGAATCTCCTATGTTATCGCCAACACTCTGTGGAGCCCCTTCGGGGTCTCCAGTCAGTTCCATCCAGCCGGACATGCCTTGAATGCTTAAGTTATTAGCAGGCCATTTGGAATAAGGACCTATCAGTTGTTCACTGTATCCATACCCGGTTATGGTAGCGTAAATTAATTCCCTGTTAATGGATGTAAGGCTGTCGTATCCTAACCCCAACCTGTGAAATGCCCCTGGTCCCCAGTTGTCTAAGAGAACATCAGATGACGCTACTAATCTCTCAAAAGCGGTTTTGCATTTCGGATTTCGGAGGTCTAAGGTTACGCTCTTTTTGTTACGATTAATTCCTAGAAACCTGGAACTAACCTGTTCTCCGGTTTGGTTTTTAATGAAGGGACCCCGGTCTCTTGCTAGGTCACCAGTTTTGGGTCTTTCGATTTTAATCACTTCTGCTCCCATATCGGCTAATATCAGGGAACAAAATGGACCGGCGACTATGTGAGTGGCGTCAAGTATTCGGATACCTTTTAAAGGGAGTGGTAATTTCTGAGGTTCTGACATGTTGTTTCCTCCGGATTGTTAGTAGAGCATCAGCCCGATTTTCCTATATACATTAAGGGTTTCGTTGGTGTTGCTATCGATTTACTTTGTACTTAAACCTACAAGGGTAAGATTTCTTCGGGAGAGTTTAGTGGGGTAGTCATATCTAGTCAATGTTGGCTGGATTCCCTTGATTGGTAATCCGGTTGCTTTATTAATGCCAGTACTAAGCCACCTAGAATCACATTAACCAACAGGACTAATATAGCAATTCTGAAGCGTGTGTTACCCAAATCGACCAAGCTTTCTACGGTTAAAGCCCAAATCAATGGCCCGATTACTGCGGCAAACTTTCCTGCTAGTTGGTATAAACCGAAAAACTCACCTATCTGATCATGCGGAGCTAATCTGGTTAAAAGTGTTCGATCGGCTGTCCAGGTTCCGCCCAACGCGGTCCCTGCTAGAAAACCAATCACCCAAATGAATGACTGAGAAGAAGTTGCAGCTAATCCTACAAAAACTACTACCCATTGAGCCAATATTATGAATAACGTATTTTTTGGACCTATATAGTCGGTTAGTCTTCCATATACGAAAGATCCGAGTACAGCACTAGCGGTAGAGGTAAGCAGTAATACTCTTACTTTGGAATCGTCAAAACCTATGACCTCTGTTAAATAGATGGCCATAAACACTAACAGGGTGTTTATAGCGTCAACATATAGGAATCGAGCAATAATAAAATGGAATAAGTTGATATGTCTCGAACGTTCGCGGAAAGTACGAAAAATCTGAATATAACCCTCTTTTAGTAATTTTAGGGATAAAGATTTTCCTGAAGGAGTTTCTTTAATTAGAAACCAACAAGGCAGTGAGAATAAAAGATATCCCAGTCCGGTTGGGACAAAGCTTGATACCCTTCCCCAGGTGCTAGCAATAGGGGCAATCGATATAATCCCTGCCAGACTGCCAATATACCCGAACGCAACACCTAGTCCTGAAACTGTTCCCCTATTCTCGAAGGGACTGATGGTAGTTAGTAATGAATCGTAAAAAACGTTTCCAGATTGATAAGCGAAATTTGCGATTACAAACAGTCCCAATACAAATACTAATTCATGAGGAAGCCCAAACAAAATAGTGCAAGTGACAGTTATACAGACCGCTGGAATAAGAAACGATATACGATTGCCAGTGTAGTCTGACATTGACCCTAGCGCTGGACTGGCTATCGCGACTAATAGCATTGAACTGGAAATGGCTATACTGAAGGTCCATTGAGTAGCCCCAATATCCTGAGTGATCCACAGGGGGAAATACAGACTTAAAATATTCAGGGACCAGATTGTATTGGCGAAATCATAAAAAGCCCAGGCTAAAACAGGTGCAGAAGTACATAGTTGTAATCTCGGATGGCTTTTGAACCAATTATTTACCATATATACATACTACTAGAGTTGCCCGATCATTATATGACCACCGTATCCCCCCTCATACCTGGGGAAAAAGTCCTCAGTTACTGTAAATCCAGTATTTTCTAGCGTTTGTGTCCAGGTTGATGTTGAAAATAACCCCGTAGTGTGGTGGTCTTCCTCTATACGTAAATGCCCCGACTCATTCCAAAGATAAAAAAATACTGATTCTATAGTTGTGTCGTTAGGATCGGGGTCATATAGATGTTCTATACATGTTAGTTCGCCGATGGCAGTTTCCTTTATCCAATGCATAACTGTTGTTCCTGGAAAGGACTCTTTGGTCCAGTCTGGACCCAACAATAACACACCATCTTTCCGGAGATGATGTTTGGCGGTTAGGAATGTATCAAATAATTCTTGTTCGTTAAGTAAATAAGAGATGCTGTCGTGAATCAATACAGCGTCATATATTTGGTCGAGTCGGATATTTCTCATGTCACCTTGATAGTGGATCACGTCGGGGTTTAATTTCTTTGATAATGAGAGCATCTCATGGGATATATCAACAGCCGTAGCTTGATTTGCACATTTTAGATGGGACAATAGATGACCTCCTCCGACACCGAGGTCTAGAATGCGGTGGGGGCCGTCACCTAGCTTGTTCAGTAAAATCTCCGCCCAGACCGATGCTTCCTCTACGTAGTCGCCCGGAGGACTTATTAATGGCCAGAGATATGACAGGTCTTGGTATAGTCGGTGTTTTTGAACCAATTACTGAATCCTCGCGGTCTTTATCACTTTTCGTGATTGATAAACACCTAGTATGTTCAACAGACTTAACTACTTCAGATATTAATCTACTGAATTGCCGCGTTTATAACAACCTTAGTATGCAGGAGACGTTCTTGTTTGTTAACTATACAGTTTAAGAGGCAAGTTTTTGTATCAATGTCAGGTCACGAGGATATTTTTCATCACAGCGCTTATTGCAGAGCCGCAGACAGATGATAATAATCCAATAGTCAATCCGAAAAGAATTGCGAGGCTTGTGGATGTGATAGCTTGGCCGTCGATACTGGTGCTTTGAACAATGGTTAACCCTAAACCGATCATAAGAGAAATGCTTAGCCCTATGCTGGCGCCGATCAACGCAAACTTATTTTTAGACACAAAACTTTGAGTGGTTGGTAGACCTATAGATTGTCCCACTAGCACACTGAAAGCCCCAATTAAAAAACAGATTATGGTTATACCAATAGCTTCTCCAGTGAAATCTCCTGGCGGATGCCTAGGATTGGGCGAGGTAGTTAAGATTAATAGGCCAACCTTTGAGGTTAGCATTATTGAAGCTAATGTGACAATTGAGCCGGTAAACCAGATTATAAGGTTTCGTAAAATTTTAAAATCACCTAATATAGGATCACGATGGTTTGGCTTTTGTTTTAACAGTTGCTAAGCATGTTTCATAATTGTAAATGAATCTTTCAGAATTGGGCACGATTATATTAAGTTTTATCAATGAAAATTCACTCTTGTTGGGTTTTATATAAATCGAGATCTATTCTTTGTACTCTGATATTACGGCGTAGTCAAAATGGGATTGTTTCGAAATATCAACATCATTTGATAGTTATATGTGACGATAGGTTAATGTCTGGTTATACGACTGAGATGTTGCTGTAATAAATATTAATTGGTTTATGGAAGGCGTATTATCTAAACGGTACGCAACTTATCCTTACCTCCAAAACTACAGTTAATTCTGGTTTGCTATTTTCTGATCGAGACTACTAGATTTAACCGTTGGGGTTATCTTCTAAACCATTATCCTTGTTTGTAGAGTGGTTCTATGCTTTTCTATTTGGATTTGCTGGTGTCGCTTCTGTGGTTTAATCAGATCAGTAGGATGAATGTATATAGATAGTTCCCTAAGTATTCCGTGCCAATATATAATCCACGAGGGAATTGGTGAACTGATAGTTTACTGGATCCAAGAATTAGTCGTGCATTCTTCGGGCTGATACGATCCCGAATGATTTTTCATTACTAGTCCTAGGTTGAGGCCCATGGACCCTGTGCCAGTATTCACCTTCAAGCTAGAATGTAAATTCTTAACAAAAACTGATAGGTGTGATCTATGAATTATTATCCTTTAACTAAAGACCAGCAAAAATGGAAAGATCGGACAACTGAAATTGCTGAACGTGAGATTGGACCAAGAGCTGCCACCTACGATGCTAACGCTGAGTTTCCGCAGGAGTCTCTTAACGCGTTAAGAGATGCTGGTCTATGGTCGATGAGAGTGCCTGAGAAGTATGGAGGACTTGGGTTAGATTTAGTTACTACATGTTTGATTGTTGAAGAGATTTCAAAAAAGTGCCCTTCAACGGCGATGTGCTACAAAATGCATCTTGAAGCTGTGGAGGCCATTAGCCAAATTCCAACAGATTATCAACTTAAACGCTATGTGGAACCATTATTGAAAGGAGAAGTGTTTGCGGCCGCTCCTGGGGGTGAACCCGCGGGTAAGACTGGGGATGACTGGACACCGGTCCCGCAAACTGTAACAACCTTGCCCCGAGTTGAGAGTGGACTGCATATTGACCATGTCAGGAAGTCATACGTTACATCTGCGGGCCATGCTAGTCATTACGTCATGTTTTGTAGAGTTGAGGGTGGTAGAACTGAGGGCCCCCCAGAACTAGTGATATTTAAAAACGATGAAGTTGAATGGGAGACTGTTGGGGAGTGGAATGGTCTAGGAATGCGAGGCAATAGCAGTGTTCCGATGATTTTTAATGGAGTTGTCCCCGAAGAAAATCTTGTCGGGATAGAACTGGAAGACAAAAGCGTTCCTGTAATGACCAAGTATATGAGCCCGTGTCTAATCCTAACATACGGGGCAGCATACCTGGGAATTGCTTCGGGAGCCTTCGAGATAGCATGTACTGAAGGTAATAAGCGCTTTCCTAGTGGAGGCCGTAGGCTGGATAATCCAATAAATTTGAGACGAATGGCAGAAATGAGCGCCCAAATAGAGGCGGCACGAGGATTATTACATATCGCTGCCTCCATGGTGGATTCGGCGAGAACAACATCGATTCTTCCCCTTTTACAGGCTAAAGTTCTTTGCTCAGAGGTTGGAGTGAGGGTTACATCAGATTTAATGACGATGTTCGGGGGAACAGCGTTCGCGGGCAGATTGCCGTTCGAGAGATATTTTAGGGACGCGCGCGCCGGCTTGGTGATGGGTCAGGCGAACGATGTGGCTTACGGGACTATCGGTAACTTGTTGTTTCCTCCCGAATAAGTGGTAGTAACGAATGTATTTTCTCGAGTGATATGATTGTTGAGCCTAGCATAGGTTGAAAATATAACCCGATAAAGGCAAGTCGTTTTGTGATTTGCGAAGGTTTACATTGGGTTTATTAACCTCAATTTGGTAGTAGTTTCTCAATATATTACAATTGTCATCTGTATTGCTTGCCTTAAAAATCGACTTCATGGTGGTCTCACCTGATTGACACTATTTTATACCGATCCTAAAATGCATCTAGTACCAATTTCCTTAGAATCCGATTGGTGGTGTTCGAAATGTCCAAACGTGAAGATGTAGCATTGATGGCCCATCTCATGAGGCGCGCCGGATTCGGAGTGCCCAGACAAGAGCTAGACGAATACGTTGCCCGAGGATACGAAGCCGTGGTAGAGGAACTTCTTCATCCAGAGGGGCAACCTGAGATAGATGAAGAACTGTTGTATCGGATGTTTCCCGGTTACGAGGGGGCTGCAGCTCCGCCGATTAATCAGGCCGATTGGGTATACCGGATGATAAACACCAAGAGACCGTTAGAAGAAAAGATTGCGCTCTTCTGGCATCAATTGTTTGCCACTAGCAACTCTAAGGTCGATAACCCACCAGAATTGACCCGTCAAATTGCGATGTTTCGAAACTACGGATTATCCACATACAGGGATATTTTGATTGAGCTTGCTAAATCGCCCGCGATGATCTTTTGGTTGGATAATCATGGAAACCATAAAGGCGCTATAAATGAAAACTGGGGCCGAGAGTTGTTGGAACTGTTTTCTCTTGGAGTAGGGAATTACTCAGAGGACGACTTGCGGAGCGTGGCCCGGGCTTTTACTGGCTGGACGGTGGCACCAAAGATCCCCAGGAATCCTCTAGGGAGATTTTACTGGCAATTCGAGTACAAACCCGAAGACCATGACTATGGTAATAAGACGTTCTTAGGTCATACTGGCAATTTCGATGGTGCGGAAATTGTTGATATTATCGTCAATGAGCCGGCAACAGCTCAATTCCTAGCTCGACACCTTTACAGATTTTTCGTCGCTGATGAACCCCACGTTTCTACTTGGAATGTAACTCCTCCGATGGACTGTGGGGCAATTGATATTCTAGTGAATGCTTATAATAAATCTGGTGGTGATATCAGGTATATGTTGCGAGTGTTATTCAACTCTGATTTCTTCAAGAATTCCAGATTCGCTCGCGTTAAAAGTCCTGCAGAGTTGATAGTAGGTACAGTTAGACTTGTTGGCAATTATAACGGTTTTACACCTGGATTTAATAATTTGGCGTTGGAGTGTAATTGGCAGGGGCAAGAACTTCTTAATCCACCAAGCGTTGAAGGCTGGCACACTGGAGCTGAATGGATTGATCCTGGAGTTTTAATGCGGCGCGTAAATTTTGCAGCCAGAATATTAGGAGATACCTCAATCTCAGGGGTCCAATCGATCATTAAACAAATTTTAGTTCAAGGAAACCTTTTACCAGAAGCGACTGTGAACGCTTGCCTTGATATTATGGGGCCTTTGGAGGTGAGTGAGAGCACCTATTCTGAATTGATGGTTCTTGCAGAGCAGGGTGGAAGTCTAGATTGTAGTACTGATGGAGCCCTTAGAAATTCTATACAGAAAGTGAGTAAGATATTGACTTTGATTGCTGCTTCTAGAGATTATCAATTCGCTTAATTTTGTATTGAGCCTACCATGTAGAGGTACACGAATATGGTATCGACGTATAAAGATCCGGTACTCGTGATAATAGAATTAACCGGGGCCAACGATTATCTGAATACTATAGTTCCATATAACGACCCCCTGTATTGGGATAATCGACCAAAGGTGCATATATCACAAGGCGAATTACTGCTAATAGACGATAATTTAGCATTTAGGTCTGATATTGAGCCACTAAGAGACATCTACGAAAAAGGGAATATGGCGATTATTCATGGAATCGGATTTGAGAATTCGCCTAGGTCACATTTTAGGGCGATGGATATTTGGCATACCTGCGAACCTGATTCTATAGGTGTAAACGGATGGTTGGGGCAGGTCATCCAAGATTTGGATCCGCGTGGCGAGAATGTTTTAAAGGGTGTGAGTTTAGGCCAAGGCCTTCCCAGGGCTATGACTAAGCGAGGAGTGCCAGTTACTTCCGTAAATCACTTGCCTACGTATGGAGTGCTTTCCTCAAATCCAGGCATTACATCTGAGGAAGATAGATTTCAGATGTTGAACAGCTTTTCTCGGATGTACAGCCCTACGATCGGTACCGGCCCAACTATGGAATATTTGGCTCAGGCTGGTCAGGATGCCCTTAAAGGGGCAGACATCATTCGTGTGGCTCCCCAGAGTTATTCTTCTAGTGTTGAATATGCTAATAATAATATTTCTAGACGATTGAGAGACGTAGCGCAGGTACATTTAGCAGGTCTGGGGACTCAGGTTTTTTATACAGCTCATGGATCATTTGATACACATTATGACCAGATGGGATCTCACGCTAAACTTTGGATGGAACTTTCAACGGCTGTTAATGATTTCTTTGCTGATTTGGAAGAACACGACGCATCGGATGAGGTTGTGATAATGATTTTTAGTGAATTTGGCCGACGTGTCCGCGATAACGGAACTGGGACAGATCATGGTGCTGCCGGTGTAGCCTTTGTTATTGGAGACCAAGTAAATGGGGGAATGTACGGTTCTTATCCGTCGTTGAGGCCTGAAGATCTTACTCAGGGAGATCTGGAACCCAACTACGATTTTAGAGGTTTGTATTCTAGCTTAATTGAGCGATGGTTGCGGATAGATCCTGTCCCTATTGTCGGAGGGACCTTCGAACAAATGGCTTTTGTATAGTTCAGTCCAAGGTTAAAGGTTATCTAGGAGAAGATACATGCTGACGACCGTTGCCTCTGGCCGGGTATATGACTATAGCTACTGTATTGGTATGTATAGCCAATCTGGACAGGGATTTTGGGCTCCTCAAGATTTCGTGCTTGGGCGTAATGGTCGGATTTATGTCCTGAGTAGGGGCGTGGAACAGTTGGGTCAGCGGATTAGCAAACTTGATTTTGATCAACAATTTCAAGGGCAATTCGGGTCGGTTGGGGCTGAAGATGGCCGGTTTGTCTGGCCGAGATCGATCGAGTTGGATAATTCCGGAAGAGTATTTGTTTCGGATGAACACGTAAACCGAATAACCATATTTGATGGAGAGGGGGCTTATCGTTATCACTGGGGTAGGCCTGGCACTGAAGATGGAGAACTCAATGGTCCATCGGGTATCGCTTTCGATTCACAGGGCATTCTTTGGGTAGTGGATAGCCTGAATCATCGTATCCAAAGTTTTAATCAAATTGGAGAGTTTCAATCTAAGTTTGGTGTTCAAGGGAGTTGCATTGGAGAATTCCAAATGCCTTGGGGTATTTGCATAGACCGAGAAGATAATATTTACATTGCGGATTGGGGTAACAACCGAGTGCAGAAATTTTCTTCCGACGGAGAATGTTTGGTTACATTCGAATGTTCAGAAACCGGAATTGGTGATCTTAAGGGTCCGTCAGGTGTGGCAGTGGATTCCGACGGAGATGTATATGTGACTGATTGGGGAAATCATCGCGTGCAAATATATGATTCAAATGGGGCTTACATTACTGCCCTGCTTGGAGATGCTCAAGAGCCGTCAAATTGGGCTCAAACTTATATAGATGCCAATCCTGATATTGTTAAAGCCAGACGCCGTGCCAATCTAGAGCCAGAATGGCGTTTTCGGCGGCCAGTTGCAGTGAACGTTGATGTTGATGATCGGATTATAATCCTAGAGTCGTATAGGCATCGCCTCCAAATTTATAACAAAGTCCGGGACTATGAGGAGCATTCGCTAAACCTGTAGACCTTCTATAACGTCCAAGTCCAAAGCTTTTTCGAAGAAACCCTACAACATAGAGTTAGAGGTCTGATTATGACCATTCGCTGTCCGGTGGCCAGATATTAGAGCAACCTCTGCCTGCACCTTGTATTCCACTATCACCTCTCCATCCGTCGCTCATAGCTCGAAACTTTAGATAATGAGGAGATTCTTGGTGTGCTTTGAAGGCAGCTTCGTCTTTATAAACCTCGTATACCCAAATTCGGTTTGTATCGTTAACGTCCTGTATAACGTTAAACCTTAGGCATCCGGGTTCATCATTTTGGGCATGACTGGCGTTTTCTTTTATGCCCGTAATGAATTGGTCTTTAAATCCTTCTTTGATTTGAATCGGAACATTGACAATGTACATAACGTCTCCCAAGTGATTTTATGGCATTCTTACATGAACCTTTCGCTTGTATTAGCATACCTCATTGGGTAAAAATTTGGCCATACTTGTTCGTAATTATCTAAACTACTGCCCATATATCGAGAGGGACATACATTTTCTATAATCACTACCTAGCTAATGATTCGGGGAATCTCATGTTTCAGACACGCCCAATTCATCGGCAACACTATTGAGTTCACGTGCTTATAGCCACTTAGATCTTTGAAAATTGGCGTAGGATTGTTGAATACGTTCACAAGGATTGACTGAAACACGTTTCCTGCCGGTATAATGCCCTAGTTAATGGTAATAGAATATCTATCGTAAGGAGAAACTATCATGCCGTTTTATGATAATGGTGATGTTCGTATCCACTATGAAGAGGCCGGTTCTGGTTTCCCCCTTCTCGCTACTCCTGGAGGGGGATTGAATTCTGTGATGGGCGGTTGGCCTAACCAGGTATTCAACGTTATGGAGGAGTTCAAAAACGACTTTCGTTGTATCACTATGGACCAGCGGAACGCGAACGGTGGGCAGTCGACTGGTCCAGTCCAAGTAGAGGACCCCTGGGGAGCATTCGCTGATGATCAACTTGGCTTAATGTCCCATTTGGGCATACAGAAATTCGGTTTTATAGGTTTTTGTATAGGTGGACCGTTTGCACTTAAATTGATGGAAAGAGCGCCAGATCGAGTGGTTGCCGCAGTACTCTGTCAACCGGTTGGGCACGCTTCAAAGACTCCAGATTCTATGTACAACTCCGGCCATGATATATGGGCTCCTGAGTTATGTGGAAACCGCCCTGATCTGACGATGGAAACTTGTGACGCGTATTTACATAATTTGTATCGGATCCAGCCAGATTTCGCCTATTGTGTGTCACGTGATTTTGCACGATCATGTCAAACCCCAATGTTAGTGATGCCAGATGATACACCATCGCATTCGTATGAAGCAGCTATGGATTTGGCAGAGTTAGCACCAAAGGCTGAAGTAACTGTATATCCTTGGAAGGAAGATCCAGCCATTAAAGAACAAACGATAAATCAGGCTCGTGAATTCCTACTTTCTCATCAGCCAGCTGGAGCAGCGCACTGACGCTACGCTGACAATAGGATCATGTGGGTTTAGTTAGGTACAGAAGGAGGGTACGCTATCTTATAGGTTGCTTACCCTCCTTTGATTTTATTATTGAGAAAAGGAGCAGACAAACTGTCCATCGGGCTTATTGCTGCTGCTGGTTATTATTACTCTGACTCTGTTTATTTATACAGTTGTAGGATTTTCTTATGAAAAATAATAGGGGTGCCTATTTTGAGAGTCAGATGATCCATGAAAATAACTTTGTCTCCACATCTCGTATACAACAATTGCTGCGGCGTTAGAGAGGTTCAGACTACGATTTGCAGGCATCATGGGGATGTGCACACGGTTCTCTGATTTCAATGTGTTGACCAAACTATCGGGTAATCCTACACTTTCTGAACCAAAAACAATGGTGTCGCCAAGTTTATATTGGGGTGCAGTATATGGAACAGTTCCGGATGTTGTTGCCGCGTAGACTCGGTTGATTGATATTGTTTCCAAAAATTCGTCTATCGACTCGTGTACCAGAATATCTGTTAGGTCACTGTAATCCAGTGAAGCTCTACGTAACCCAGGGTTTTCCAACTCAAATCCTAATGGCTTTACTAAATGCAGCTGGGCTCCTACGTTAGCAGACAGACGAATCACGTTTCCTGTATTCTGGGGTATTTCTGGTGCTATCAAAACTATATTGGCTGTTGGTTGCAGATTCACAGTTCGACCTTCAAAGAAGCTATATTTATTAACAAATTGATTTTACTAGCTTAGGTAGTTCTGCATAGTACCGGACTCTTGCTAAAGTTATGGACAACTGGATCGGGGATAAGTGGATTTGATGCTTAGTAATTATTGCGATATGCGCAATATAGGCAAAATAGTATGAGTCCGAGAACTACGAGAACTAGCACTAGTGTCGTCATTAAGACCATAAGAATGTAAGTATAGTCCTAACTCGCGGTTCACGGGCCAAAGAAGATAATTCTTATCGGTATTTGTCCTTTGAAATGCTTGACTTGCCAAAACTACTTTGGCAGTTTAGTGATGACACTTCCGAGTTTCAAATCCTGTTTAATAATATTTTGTGTGATACGCCTGTGTAACTTGGAAGGGTGGGAGTCGGCTGGGAGACTTTGCCCACGTGCCGTTTTTAACCGCAAAATAATCTCTTAAAAAAATAACAACCACAAGAAAACTACATGGCTTTTAAAAGAAAATCCCCCGATGCACAGTCGGGGGATTTTTTATATCTATTTCAATGGTGCCGAGGGAGGGAGTCGAACCCACACACCATTTCTGGTAGCGGATTTTAAGTCCGCCGCGTCTACCATTCCGCCACCTCGGCATTACTGATCAGGTTATTAAAGTTTATCCCTAGCATGATTAACGACTATTTACTGTTTGGAGGCGACGGGCGGATTCGAACCGCCGAATAGAGGTTTTGCAGACCTCCGCCTTAGTCCACTTGGCTACGTCGCCCTTTGACTGGTTCTAAAGGTGGTGTTGGTGCCGAGGGCGGGACTTGAACCCACACGAGCTTTCGCCCACGGCCCCCTCAAGACCGCGTGTCTACCAATTCCACCACCTCGGCTTATAAGTCGGGCAAAATTATAACATATAGTGATTATGATTTTCTGTTTTGTTGAATCACTTTTGTATTTAGTAGTTGATTCTATACATAAAAGGTTGGAATTAATCAACGTTAGTTGTTGCCCACAATGTTTTACTATATTAACGATAGCATCCTTTCGAGTGCCACTAATGCATCGCTTTGCATGGCGTCAGGTACAGTGATTTCGTTTATTACTTGACCTTCCTGTAAGCCTTCTAGTACCCATAGCAAATATGCAGGGTGAATACGGTACATAGTTGAACATGGACAACTTACAGGGTCCAGACAAAAGATGGTCTTATCAGGATTATTTATGGCCAGTCGATTAACCAAACTTATTTCAGTACCTACCGCCCATTTGGAACCTGATGGAGCTTCATTGATAGTTTTCCTGATTAGTTCGGTGGATCCATTTATGTCAGCAGCTTCAACAGTCTCTTTCGGGCATTCAGGGTGTACTAATACGGTTACATCCGGGTATCTGTTACGGGCTGATTCTATTTGCTTGACAGTGAATCTTGTATGTACTGAGCAATGGCCTTGCCACAGAACAATTTTAGCATTACGTAGTTCTTCCTCTGTATTACCACCAAGTTTTTTGAAAGGGTTCCAAACCACCATATCTTTCGGGTCAATTCCTAATTTAATGCCGGTGTTTCTACCCAAATGTTGGTCAGGTAGGAACAGTACCCGATCGGAGTTTTCAAATGCCCAAGATAACACTGCGGTTGCATTGGAGGATGTGCAGACGGCACCACCGTTTCGCCCACATAGGGATTTGATACCAGCAATAGAATTCATATATGTTACTGGGACGATACCACCATGGGAGCCAAGGACATTTTGCAAATCGTCCCAAGCATCCTCAACATCCTCCATAGGAGCCATGTCAGCCATTGAACATCCGGCAGTCATGTTGGGTAGTATGACTTTCTGGTGAGGGGCACAAAGAACGCGAGCGGTTTCAGCCATGAAATGGACTCCACAAAATACTATGAAATCTGATTCTGGTCTGTCGGCCGCCTGTTGAGACAGTAAGAATGAGTCACCCTGAAAATCTGCATATCTGATGATTTCTTCGCGTTGGTAATGGTGACCTAATATAGTGACGGTCGTACCGAGTTTTTTGCGAGCAGCGTTAATGCGCCTATCTAGTTCTTGAGGTGAGTAGTGTAAATATTCGCTGGATATCTTTTGCCAACGAACATTGACAGCCATTTCTTCGGCAAGAGACTTAGCGGGCAACTCGTCTTCCGGCTTACAGAAAGCAGAGTGTTCGATCTCTGTAATAGGTACATAAGGTTTTCGAATCCTGGTAGCCATAAATAGTGCCTCTAAACCTCTCCGTACTTGTGGTTAAAGCTCCGCTTTGAAAGTACTACCAAGTTGTGATCCCTGCAATGACCAGGGACTGGATTTGGCAATCAATACATCTTGGATTGACCCGATGCTAGCATTAGATTCTTCTATGTATACTAGTTTATCTGTACGCGTTCTTCCGTGCAACTTTCCTTTTTTTCTTCCTTCGACTAGGACCTGCACTCTGTCTCCAATTAATGAATTATTTTTCTCGGTCAATATCCTTTCTTGAAGGGTATCCATATGTTTCAGGCGACGGGTTTTTTCCTCTTGAGGTACGTCATCTTCCATAGTTCTAAAAGAAATTGTACCGGGTCTAGGTGAATAGGCTGCTGTATGTATTTTATCGAATCTCAGGTCGGTTATTAAGTCCAATGTGTTTTGGTATTGGGTTTCGGTCTCACCTGGGAATCCAACTATTATGTCTGTAGTTATAGATACTCCAGGGACATTATCTCGGATTTTATAAACGAGTTCTCTGTAGTCATTTTGAGTATAAGGTCGTCTCATTTTCTCTAGTATCGTATCGTCGCCCGCTTGCACAGGCAGATTAATATGTTCACATACTTTGGGCAGGGCAGCGACGGCATTGATTATCTTATCGCTCATGTAGGACGGGTGTGAAGTTAGGAACCGTATCCTATTTAGACCATCTATTTCGTTTAATTGAGTTAGTAAATCAGATAGGTCTGGTTGATCTTGGAGATCTAATCCATAAGCGTCAACAGTTTGTCCCAAAACCGTAACTTCCTTGGTTCCTCGCTGTACAAGTAATTCTACTTCGCGCACTATTTCCGAAATCGGCCGGCTAACCTGTCTACCTCTCCTGTAAGGGATTATGCAAAACGAGCACATCAAGTCACAGCCATGAATGATAGGTACATGACAGGTAACATCCGGTTCATACGGGGCAAGTGATCCTATACAGCCTTCCCAGTCGACGTCTTTGATATTTCCTATTAAATCTAGCAGTGGGGCGTATTGTTGAGGTTTCATAAAGACATCAACATACGGAAATTGCTTGGCTAATTCAGATGTTTGATCCCCAACTTTGCATCCCATTAACGCCAATATACGTTCGGGCTTCCTGGTTTTTAGCGGCTTCATTGATGTCAAATTGCCTACGACTTTGTCTTCGGCACTCTGTCTAACCACGCATGAGTTAAGTACGATTACATCGGCCGCGTCAGGGTGTGAGACTGAGTTTAGTCCCAATTGCTCTAATGCTGATCCTAGCCTTTCAGAGTCAGCCACGTTCATTTGGCAACCGATTGTCCAGATGTAATAACTGTCCATTACTTTTTAATCGCTAATTAGTTTGGCGGAGGGAGTGGGATTCGAACCCACGATCCCAATTTCTCAGGATAAGCGCTTAGCAGGCGCCCGCACTAGACCACTATGCGATCCCTCCTACGACAAATCAATATATCAGATCGAGTTGTTAGTCACAATAAGGCGTGAGCTGTTATATCTTCGTTCCGCTATCACAGATGTTTCTCTAAGGTTGTATCACAATGGAAATCGCTATTAACTAACCGGAATTGTTAGTAAGGGTTCGTAATCTAGCCTGGCATTACGGAAAACGCCTATCATATTGCATAAGACGCCAAAGTACCAAAATTGCCTCGGCATTGACACTCATTAGTCATTGTTCTATTATTTTTGTATGTAAATCAAACAAATTATCGGAGAATTAAACGAATGGATGAATTAGATCGCAAAATAATAGCTCTTTTGCAGTTAGATGGAAGGGCGTCTAATGCGAAAATCGCCCGAGAGGTGGGGGTAAGTGAAGGTACGGTTCGTAGGAGGTTGCGAAGGCTAGTTCAAGATGATGTCGTGAACGTTATAGCTGTTCCTAATTTGGAAAAGCTCGGCTATGGTACGACGGCTTTGATTGGATTGCAGACAGGCCCAGGAAGGTCTGATGCTGTTGCTGAAGCTATCGCCAATATGGAAGAATCACATTATGTTGCAGTTACAACGGGGACCTATGATGTGTTTGTTTGGGCAGGGCTGGAATCGGCTGAAAGTTTAGGGGATTTCTTGAGAACTAAAGTTGGTAAACTCGAAGGAGTTCAAAGGACTGAAACATTCGTTAACCTTTCTATGAAAAAGAGAACTTCAGGCTTAGTCCTTTAATGCCCCTGTTAGCGTTTTGGGAGAAGTTTTTGGAACGTCAGCGGCATTCGCGGACTCAATTGGATTTCAGGCGCTTTAGCTTGTGATCTGTATGTGACCACTATGGACTGATTGGTGTCCGAATATCGTTAATAATGGTATAATCTCCAAGGTACGATTAAATTACGTATCCACATTTTTGAACTCTCGGAGGCGGCAAAGCATGACCTATATAATCACCGAGCCCTGCGTTGGAGTAAAAGACGGGGCATGTGTTGATGTCTGTCCAGTGGACTGTATATATACTCGCGATGCAGACGAAATGTTCTTTATTAACCCGGACGAGTGTATTGACTGCGCAGCTTGTGAGCCCGTATGTCCCGTAACTGCTATCTTCGCGGAAGATGCAGTCCCTTCTATGTACACAGATTACACCGCAAAAAATTACGACTACTTTAAAAACGTAGACCCGTCGGATTTGAGAAGGAAATAACCTTTTAAATTTAAACGGCATAAGGCGAACCTTTAAAGGTCCGAACCTTTAAAGGTTTGTTCTATTATGGACTCTGACCAAATCACTCTTATTTGTGGCGTTCCATAACACTGGTTGTAATTGATTATCGATCTAGATAGTTCAAGGAGGTCCGTTATATGGCCAATATAGAATCAAGTCCGGAATTCGTCGAACAAGCCTATAAGAAGATGGATGAAAAATTGAAGGTGGTAAGGTCCAGACTTAATCGACCTATGACCTTAGCCGAAAAGGTACTCCTATCCCACTTAGATGATCCCAAAGAATCAGAAATTGTGGCAGGGGATAGTTACATCTTATTAAACCCAGATCGAGTGGCACACCAAGATGTTACTGGGCAGATGTCAATTCTTCAATTTATGCAATCAGGTCGTGATCAAGTGGCCGTGCCTACGACAGTTCATTGTGATCATCTGGTTCAAGCGAGGGTTGGTGCTTCTTCAGATTTGCAAGATGCATTGAACGAAAGTAACGAGGTCTACCAATTTTTAGAATCAGCGTCTCGCAAATATGGGATGGGTTTTTGGAAACCTGGCTCCGGTATAATTCATCAGGTAGTTTTGGAGAATTATGCCTTTCCTGGTGCACTAATTATTGGGACAGATTCTCACACTGTTAATGGCGGTGGGCTAGGATCGCTTGCTATAGGAGTGGGTGGTGCGGACGCTGCTGATGTCATGGCAGGTCTGGCTTGGGAGGTTAAATATCCCACCTTGATAGGCGTCCATCTAACTGGAGAAATGAGTGGTTGGACTGCTCCTAAGGATGTAATTATATATTTGGCAGGTCTATTAACTGTTTCCGGTGGGACGAATGCGATAATCGAATATTTTGGCCCAGGGGCAAGTTCTATTAGTGCTACTGGTAAAGGGACTATCTGTAATATGGGTGCCGAACTAGGTGCTACTGGGGACATGTTCCCATATGATTCGCGTATGGCAACTTACCTGAAGGCAACCAACCGAGGCGCTTTAGCCGAGTTGGCTGAGAAATATAGGCATTTGGTTACAGCAGATCCTGAAGTGGAACAGGATCCATCCCAGTATTATGATCGAGTAGTTGAAATTGATTTATCTAAATTAGAACCACATATTACTGGGCCTCACTCTCCAGATAGGGCTCGTCCTATATCGGATATGGCAAAAGAAATTAAGGAAAACGATTTCCCTGAAACTATCGCTGCAGCTTTAGTAGGGAGTTGTACTAACTCTTCGTACGAAGATATGAGCCGATGTGCGGATGTAGCGCGACAGGCTTCCGATCACGGTATCACAGCCAAGTCTTCTTTCATGGTGACTCCCGGATCCGAACAAGTTAGAGCTACCATTGAAAGGGACGGATTGCAGCAGACTTTAGAAAACATTGGTGGTACTGTTCTAGCTAATGCTTGTGGTCCATGTATAGGTCAATGGAATCGGCCCGAAGTTAAGAGAGGTGATAAGAATGCTATAGTTACCTCATACAACCGAAACTTTCCGGCTAGAAATGATGCTAACCCAGATACGATGAATTTTATTACGAGTCCAGAAATAGCTGTTGCGATGGGCATCAGCGGTAGCCTCGCATTCAATCCTCTTACAGATTCATTGGTGGGTAGTGACGGCAAGGAGTTCAAATTAGATGCTCCTGGAGCGGCACCTGAAGTCCCACCAACTGGATTTGATCCTGGTCTATCAATGTACGCTGCGCCCCCAGATGATGGGAGTAATGTAGAAGTCGTAGTAGATCCGACCAGTAATCGATTGCAAGTGCTTGATCCGTGGGAGGCTTGGAATGGTGAAGATTTCCAAGACATACCAGTGTTAGTGAAAGCTCAGGGTAAATGTACGACTGACCATGTATCGCCTGCTGGTCAGTGGTTAAGGTTCCGTGGTCATCTAGATAACTTGAGCGATAACATGTTTTTGGGGGCTGTTAATGCTTTTACTGAAGATATAGGTACGGGGCAAAACCAATTGTCAGGAGAACAGGTCCAACCTATTCCCCAGATAGCCCGCGAGTATAAAGCTCAAGGACTGCGTTGGGTAGCCATCGGTGATCACAATTATGGTGAAGGAAGTAGTAGAGAACACGCTGCCATGTCTCCTAGGATGTTAGGTGCCGCGGCTATTATTACTCGTAGTTTCGCACGGTTGGCAGAAACTAATCTTAAAAAGCAAGGGGTTCTACCCTTTACGTTTGAAGACACCGATGATTATGATCGTATAAAAGTTGATGATCGCATTAGTATTGTTGGTTTAGACAGACTAACTCCCGGTCAACCCGTGCAGTGTGTTTTGAAGCATGCTGATGGAACCGAGGATACGGTAAATCTCAGGCATTCCCTAAATCAGCCTCAAATAGAATGGTTCAAAGCTGGTGGTGCTATGAACTATATGAAACTTCAAGAAGGTGGGTAGTTAAGGGATTCAAGTAACAATAGGATAAGAAAAGGGAGGGTTTTATTAACCCTCCCTTTTCTTATCCTATACAGACGTACCGTGATTTATTTATGTAATAGATCCTAGCCTAAATCATTTAAACAGGCTTGTATGGGTTTGTTTAGGCAAGTAAAAATTGGTGTATCTAACAAGGTATATGGTCTTGCTTTGGATTCTCGTAGATCCATCACTAGGTCCAAAAAGCCACTAGGATCGTCCGTTTCGAACCCTAAAACAAATTCTTGATCGTCTAAGCCAAAAGAATAGGATGTGCTGATCTTTACTTGAGGATATTTATGACCGATTACGAAGTGTTCTTCCATTAACGCTTGTCGCTCGGATTTAGGAAGCTGGTACCAATCATGGGTCTTTATGAAGGGGTATATGAAGAGGTATTTTCGTCCCACTATACGCATGCTAGTTCCTTCTTGCCCTTCATGTTGGTGGTTGTCTATATATGGGGAACGTCGAGTCATAGCTAAATAGGAATGTGGGGTTGAGAGATAACTTCCTAATTGGGTACGGTTTAATTGGCTGCACAATTCGTTAACAGATTCTAATTCTTGGCTTACTTTCCACAGGAGTAAATCGGAGTCACCTCGAGTTCCGACTAAGCTATAGCTTGAAATTGACATTCGGTCATTAAATTCGGCGATTACTGATGAAAATTCCGATTTATGTGCTTCACGTTCTTTGGAGGGGAGCCGCCTCCATGAGGGGTTAATTTTGTAGAACGAGTATTTAACAAAATCTCTTTGGTTTTCCTGGGTCATAAGGACTACCTCGTTATTTGTTATCCGTTAATGATATTAACAATTTCGGTTGGCCGTAGCAAATCGAAAGATCGGAAATTTTTATCCTTTAGGTGAGGTGTGTTTGTGCTAAAATTCTCGAAAAGGTTAAGGAGAATATGAGATGGTAGAACTGGGATCAGGGCAATTCATTTATGAAGTAGCTGAAGGATGGGGCACTTTGCCAGATGGATGGGGTTTCAAAGAAGTGGCAGCCGTTGGAGCAGATGCTAAGGGTAACGTGTATGCTTTCAACAGGGGAGATCACCCTATGATAGTGTTCGACAAGGATGGAAATTTTTTGAGGTCATGGGGCGAGGGGGTGTTTCCTCGGGCCCACGGTATAACAATGGGACCGGATGATACTATATTTTGTACCGACGATGGGGACCATACGGTACGACACTGTACACTGGATGGGAAGGTCCTAATGACCTTGGGGATCAGTGGGCAACCGGCTCCGTTCATGAGTGGTAATCCATTTCATCGCTGTACCCACTTAGCGATTGATCCCCAGAATGGGGACTTTTATGTTTCTGATGGATATGGTAATGCTTCTGTTCACAAATATTCACCGGACGGAAAGTTATTGTTTTCGTGGGGGGAATCTGGGACTGATCCAGGACAATTTAACATCGTTCATAATATTTGCACTGATAAAGACGGTTGGGTATATGTTGCCGACAGGGAAAACCATCGAGTGCAGGTATTTAGTTCTGAAGGGAAATACGAGACTCAGTGGTTGAATATGGCTCGACCCTGCGGCCTCTACATCGATTCTCAAAACGAATTGGTATATGTAGGAGAATTAGGTGTGGCGATAGGCCCTAATTCTCAAGCACTCGGGGTGGGCCCTCGGGTCAGTATTTATGGTACAGATGGTGTTTTAAAGGCCAGACTCGGGAATGAGCCGGAAGGAGAAGAGCCGGGTCGTTTCATTGCTCCGCACGGAATTTGTATTGATCCTGACGGTAATATATATGTTGGAGAGGTCTCATGGACCCATACTGGGAGTGGATTAACGCCGCCTAGAGAGATTCGGTCTCTCCAGAAACTGGTTAAAAAAGGATAACTTCAAATAAATTAATCTTTAAGGTATTGTAGACGGGCGTTCCTAAAAGAATGCCCTAAACTTGTAGGATGGGCATGGAAATAAAATTAGGTAGCCTGGTTCGAGACGCTCAAGAGGCCTTGGGTATTGTTATAGTTATTGATGTGTTCAGGGCATTCACTACAGCTGCGATAGCATTTGAAAATGGCGCTAAAGACATCACGTTGGTTGCCGAAGTCGAAGAAGCGCTTGAACTTCGACAAAGAGGAATTGGTGACGTATTGATGGGGGAAGTCGATGGGACCCGCCCGGAAGGATTTGACTATGGTAATTCTCCATTTGAGATAGCTGAGGTTGATTTTACAGGTAAATCAATCGTTCAGTCGACCAGAGCGGGAACAGTGGGGGTAGCCGCTTCGGAGAAAGCGGATACAATTTATCTGGGTTCATTTGCAGTGGCACAGTCGACGGTTGATACCATATTGAAAGATACTCCTGAGGTAGTATCAATTATAGCAATGGGAGATCAGGGAGTGGTGAGAGCAGACGAAGATGAGCACTGTGGTTTGTATTTGAGAAATCTGTTGGAGGGTAGAAAGCCTGATCAAGAAGCAGTAAGGTCATTAATTCTTAAAGGCGGGGCTACCCAAAAATTCTTTCAGGCTAGCCAACCACAATATCATCCGGAGGATGTGGAGTTGGCGTTACAGTTCAACAAACATTCATTTGCGATGAAAGTTACGAGGCAAGATGGGTTACTGGTCGCAAATAAAATACAAGTCTAATTACAACTAGTGTTTGATCCCGTTAGATATTTGATATAGAACAGTTTGAATAGAGTCTACGCTGTTACGAATCGGATGGGGTCAAGAAAAGCCAATCCCGGTACTTCTGCCGGATTACCTAAAATAATATCTTTCAGTCCATAGCTCATACCGGTGCTCCAAAGTATACCTTTACGTCCCGCACCTGTTCCTAGATAGAGGTTATCCCACCCTGGGACCTTCCCTATAACCGGTAAACCGTCGGATGATACAGGTCTTAAGCAGGCAGTTTGATGAACTAATTCGGAGACGTTGAGGGATGGTGCCATCTGTAATAGATCTTCCATGACCTTGTTCCGTCCCTCTGGTGTTATATGTTCATCAAATCCTGCTTCCTCTTCAGTGGTACCGGCCCAGACAAGCCCATCGGGCTTAGAACCTACATAACTCCCACCATAGTGAATGGAACATTTTAGCGGATCCCCGGGAAGATTGAGGCGCAAAATCTGTCCTTTCAGTGGTGATATTGGGATTTCAAACTTACACCACTCTGAGGCTACGTTGGCCCATGGCCCCATGGCGAGTACTACAGATTCTGAGTTAAGTTCGCCCCCGTCGAATTTGACGCCAGTGCAGACACCATGACTAGATATAAGGCCGGTCACATTTCTTAATATCATAGTCACTCCCATCTTTTCCCCTGCTTGGGCTGCAGCTAAGGTGTATCTATAAGGTTCCGTAGAGCCAGCTCCTTTAACTAGGACACCTCCCAACGCTTCTGGATTAACACGAGGCTCGATATCTCTTGCTTGTTTGGAATCTACCCAGTAGGTATCAAAATCAGGGATTGGGCTCTGCCATTCAAGATTCCTTTTGGCATGTTCAGCAGAGCTGTCGTCAAAAGAAAGTGTCAGGCGATCTCCGATGCGAAAATGGCTATCTATACCCGAGATCTCGTTTAATTCTTCATATAACGGTTTATGTTTTCGGTTGCTCCATAAGCTGAAATCTAATAGCGGGTCAGGGATACCTGTTCCTTCCAGAGCGCCCATTTCTCCAAATGCAAATCCTGATGCATGGCTTGCAACGGAATCTTTTTCTATGATAGTTACCTGAACGCCTTCTTTAGCAAGTAGGTATCCTGTCAGACAACCCACGATTCCTGCTCCGACTATAATCACGTCCTTTGGTTTGTTAGGCATAGTTGTATATCCCTCTTAAAGTTGCATGTATTTCTTTTAACGAGTAAAGCCCTTAATGGTTCTGTGATCAGGTTGTTTTGGGAGTTATGCGTTATAGACCTTTAAACCATTCTTCAAACAATATTAGAAGGCTATCGTCGCCTTGGACATGTATCCGTAATCCTGTTCCTTTGTCGGATGCTAGGATTCTTCCATAAACTAACAAAAGGTAAGAATCTTTATCACAGTTGATAGTCACGTTAGGATCTTTAGAAGATACTTCGGTGATACTAAAAGTTGAGCCGTTGGATATGACATCGTGGGAATAGTCTGGGTGCCCATCAACGAGAAATCTGAAGCTGATATTTTGATGTACTTCCTGGCCTGGACGAAATGTCATTGATAACCAAGTTTGGGCGACTGACAATAAGGCCTCAGATCCCTCTTCATCTAGACTAACACTTGAATCTATAGATGCCCTTATATCCCAGTCATGGATTACTAACTCTTGGAGACGAAGATCGACGTAATCACTGGCGGGAATGGCCCCTCTCCTTGCATGCCAGCAGGGAGTTTCCCATTCATCGTTGGCAAATGACTTGAGAAGTTCGTATAGTTCAGCATGGTTAGCTATATAGGCGTTAAATAAATTACTTCCGAGAAGCTTTCGTTGTTCGATATCTCTTTCTGCGTTGCCAGATGACATGGCGGATGCTTCTGGGCTTGCAAAATTTGTTGGCGGTTCAGCTGTGCCTTCGCGTCCTTTTATCATACTGTCGGCCTGTCTTTTGGCGGCTCCACCTAAATGGGATACTACGTCTCTTACTTCCCAAAGGTCACATTTACTTGGAACTGACCATTTGTTTTCCGGGAGAGCCTCCAAGTATGTTTCGAGTCTTTTTACCATACGATTTATTATCTCTATTTTGTTACTAATAGTGGCCATTTGAATATTCCTTTGTTTATGACACTAAATTAATTTAAAATCCTAAAGTTCTAGGATTTAATTATAACTCCTGATTTGTGAGGACATTATCATAACGAATCAGCTGATGGTGCTGATTGAGGGAGGGGCTATTTTGATTAGGTGGTCGTGTTTAACTGTTGCTGCAGCAATAGGTATATTGTTCGTGTTATTTATAGTGACTTGTCGGACTATGTAAATCATATGATTAGACGGCTTAATAAACAAACTCCGCGACTAATGTTCACAGGGAGTCAAATGTTAAAACAGATTGTACTGGTGCGAACGATCTTCGGTGTATCCCACATGGCCCCAATTCTTTAAGTTTAGAAATATGGTCCTTGGTTGGGTAGCCTTTGTTTTGGGCGAATCCATAACCAGGATACTCTTTATCAGCCCATGTCATGTAGCGGTCTCGGGTTACCTTAGCAATAATAGAAGCAGCTGCTATTGAGTAGCTGATGCTGTCCCCTTTTACAACGGTTCTAAATGGTAGAGGAGAGGATTTTATTGGAACAAAATCGAATAGCAAGTATTCTGGAGTGGTATCCAAATTCTGGATGGCTTGGAACATTGCTTTGACGGTCGCGTTGCCAATCCCTAATTTATCTATAGCTTCCGGTGTTTCCTCGCAGATAGCTACTGCAATTGCATTGTTAAATATTAGCTCATAAGCAGATTCCCTACGCTTTTGGCTTAATTTTTTGCTGTCATCTATTTGGTTTAACCACGGGGCAGTCTCGCATAGTTTTCTAGGAAGGATTACTGCAGCTGCTACTACAGGTCCGGCAAGTGGTCCTCTTCCTGCTTCATCTATACCGGCAATGATCTGGCTACCGCTGTGGTATAGTTCCCTCTCTAGTTTCAGTCCGGGCATGTTGTAACCAAAGACTGGATCTCATAGTGTCCCTTATGAATCGGCTCAATTATTCCCCCTCCAACTACTAAATCATCTTTATAAAACACAGCAGCTTGCCCGGGGGTTAAAGCTCTTTGTGCTTCATTAAAAGTTATCGAGGCGCCATTAGAAGTAGGTGTCAATGTGGCAGGCGATTCCTTGGCCTTGTATCTTATCTTGACCTGCACGTTGATAGGCTCTGTCGGAGGTATTCCCGATACGTAATTGACCTTGGATATCATTGTCTCTTTTTGGTACAAGCTAGACTCTGGCCCGACTATCACCCGCTGAGATTGGTGATCCAGTTCCAAAACATATAACGGGTCACCGGTTGCAAGCCCTAATCCGCGCCGTTGACCAATCGTGAAATATTCTATACCGTCGTGATTCCCCAGTACTTCCCCTTCCGTATTTACTATTTCCCCTGTTGATTTAGTACCGAGACGGTCTTTTAAGAATTGTTTATAGTCTCCGAAGGGTATGAAACAAATGTCTTGGCTGTCTGGTTTAAGAGCATTTGAGAAACCGGCGTCTTGTGCCATTTTCCTTATGCTATCTTTAGAGAAATTGCCGATAGGCAACATGGTATGCTGTAATTCCTGTTGATCCATCCCAAATAACACATAGGATTGGTCCTTAGTAGGATCTAGACCTTTCTTTAAAGTAAACCCGTTGGATGTCTCTTCTATCCTGGCGTAATGTCCCGTAGCTATGTATTTGGCTTGCAGTGAAATGGCTCTGTTCATCAAAAAACTAAATTTAATTTTGTCGTTACAGGCAATACACGGGTGAGGCGTTCTCCCTTTCTCATATTCTGAGCAAAAATAGTCAATTACAAAGGTTTCGAACTCTCTTTGTACGTTAAGGACGTAATGAGGTATACCAAGAATTCGGCAAACTTGTCTGGCATCTTCAACATCATCTAAAGTGCAACAACCACGGTAATAATCGGGGAGATCCGTTTGGTCGAGACTATAAAGTTTCATAGTAACGCCAATAACATCGTATCCTTGCTGGTTTAAAAGTAAAGCTGCTACTGACGAGTCTACACCGCCGCTCATGGCTACTATAACTTTTTCTTTCAATTCAGTTTACCTCACTCTATCAGACTAGCATAAAGACTGCGATTAGCTCAATCCCGACTCTGGGTTAATTGTTCTGGCACTCATGGATCTACCATCGATCTAAATGATAAGATGCGGTTTATTGAGTTCTTAGGGTTGATTTATAAGATCTTAATTTAATGTGATTCTCTCATAGAGCGTTTTATTTGGAGGTCAACATAAAATGGCTATAACCTTTGGGTGCACTTTGCCTAGCCGTGGATCTTTAGCGAGCCCGGAAATACTAAGATCTTTGGCTCAACGTGCTGAAGATTTAAGTTTCGATTCAATATGGGTCAGTGACCACGTTATATTACCCCGTGAAGTCGAATCGTTTTATCCCTACGCTGCTGATGGAGTGCCTACTTTTACACCTGACCAACCTTACTATGATCCTATAGCTACCTTGAATTTTTTGGCAGGGTGTACTGAAAAATTGCGGTTAGGAACCCACGTTTTAATCTTGCCTTATCGTAATCCCGTTGTTACAGCGAAAATGCTGGCTACCCTCGATGTTCTTTCAGGAGGACGCTTGACATTGGGAATCGGTGTTGGTTGGATGGAAGAAGAATTCAAGGCGCTGGGTTTAGACAATTATGAACAGCGCGGTGAAGTTAGTAACGAATACATCCAATTATTTAAGGAGCTTTGGACCCAGGATAGTCCTGAGTTTCAAGGTAATCACTATCAAATATCGGGGTCAGGATTTCAGCCTAAACCTTTGCAAAAACCACATCCTCCTATATGGATAGGTGGGCATACTTCACCAGCCATTCGAAGGGCAGCTGCCTTCGGTGATGGTTGGATGCCAATTGGGCTTCGCCCTCCAGCTATTTTAGAGCCCGAGGAATTAGGCGATAAGATAACCAGGTTGAAGGATTTAACTGAGAGAGAGGGCCGGTCTCGCGATGCTGTATCTTTATGTTTCAGCACCGATGTAGTATTCGACGACAATCCAAAAATCGATAGAAGAATGATGAGTGGATTGCCAGAACAGGTAGCAGCAGACCTTAGGCAATATCAGGATTTAGGAGTATCCAATTTTATTATCAGCTTCCCATCGAATACTTCTGATGGTCAGAGAATCGCGATGGAGAAGTTTTCTCGGGAAGTGATGCCCCTGATCCCCAGTGATTTGTAACATCGGGGATCAGGGCTTTGGATTACCCTGACGGAGACTTGTAACCTACTCCTGAGGCTTTTTGCATCGCCTCTATGGCCTCTTGACTGGTCATCAGAACCGTCGTTTTATATTCTGATAAGCCAGGGGTACTTCCAACTGCCATAGCTAAGGCTGCCGCTGTTACGTTGTCAGGGAGTTCAGCTATGAGAACTGCGTCGTAATCGCCGAAGGCAAAAAAGAAACTGTTCATGGTCCCTCCCAGTCCTTCTATCACGGATTTAACAATTGCACTGCGGTCCTGAGGATTAGATATTAGATCGGATATCCCTTGTTTGGAATAGGAAGCTTGAATTAAATAATTAGGCATTCGAGTACTCCAGCAATGTTTTCTGCGCTTTACCTAACGGATAGACCGTCTGAACTGTATTTCTGCTCCAATTCGTAAATATTATCTAGACCCAGTAATTTCGCAACATCCCAGCGAGTCCCGAAACGTTCTGGGTTTACTAGCCCCGTTTCCTTTAATTCGGTGAAAGCATCATGGATTTGCTTGTATACGAGCCAAATAGTGCTTCCGCAGATCATAAGACGGTACCCAAGAGATTCGACTTCTTGAGTGGGAGCTAGATCTCCGTTGTACATTCGGGGAAGTCCCGCTAGATCGGTCGCATAGTTCTTTAGATCATCCATGGTATTAATGCCGTCTACGAAAACCATATCTGCGCCGGCATCGCTATATGCTTTGCATCTGGTAACTGTATCTTCCCATCCGGTTACTGCGTAGGCATCGCACCTAGCGATGATGACGAAATCAGGGTCTCGTCGGGCATCTAGAGCAGCTCGTATTTTTTGAACATGTTCTTCCATGGGTATCACTTGTTTGCCTTCAAAAAAGCCGCATTTTTTAGGGAACAATTGATCTTCCAGGTGTATCCCTGCCACCCCCACAGCCTCGTATTCCCTTACTGTTCTTCTGACATTTATGATGTTGCCGTATCCTGTGTCCGCATCGCAAATAACTGGTATGTCTACCGCATCTGAGATGAATTTCGCATTGTTTACCATTTCTGTCATAGTCAATAACCCAACGTCTGGAAATCCCCGCTCAGCAGAAGTTCCTGATCCGGTCATATACACCGCTCTAAAACCGACAGATTCTGCGATCTTTGCATGGAGCGCATTCATAATGAAAGGGGCTACTACCATGGGTCCTGATTCAAGCATTTCTCTTAATTTAGTTGTGGTTTTCACGATTTTCTCCTGACACCCTAAATTGGATAGGTACCTATAAGAT
>ENA-UPTF01000286-UPTF01000286.1-marine-metagenome-genome-assembly--contig:-NODE-286-length-36263-cov-9.567872_pt1 | contig 36263 bp, 46 predicted proteins | sample MGYA00238166_ERZ767019 | MGnify/ENA primary metagenome ERZ767019 (study PRJEB28930, sample SAMN06266391) | marine metagenome | isolation source: Sea water from 250 m depth | place: Atlantic Ocean | study... | reverse complement strand
ATTTCAAGAGGAGAGGTAGGATTGATTGTTGCAGGAGTTGGATTATCATCAGGAGTACTAACAGGAGATGTATACACAACAATTGTTATCATGGTAGCAGTCACAACTATAATCACACCAATTTGGTTGAGGCTGGATTATAGAAATGCAAAGAGAGCATTGCACTAGAACCAGTAGGTTGCTTCAGTTGCATATTATATCAAATTGCTATATTTCTACTAGAATGCATAACAAAGAAAAATCAAAGCATTTTATGTTGTACTAAATTAGTTATGATAATGCAAAAAACAGATGATTTCTCCCGTGCCTGCCAGGAGATTATGGAAAATTTACTCACTATAGATAATCCTACAACTAGTGTAATAAAAAATGAAATCAAAAATGTTTGTACAAAGTACTCATTAGAAAGATTTCCCAGAAATAATGAAATTCTATCTATGGCAAATCCATTAGAGTTTAAAAAACTTCAAAATATCTTGCTTACAAAACCTGTTAAATCAGCATCAGGTGTTACAGTTATAGCTGTTATGCCAAAACCATATGCATGCCCACATGGAAGATGTAGTTATTGCCCTGGTGGAATTGAATTTAATACACCTAACAGCTATACTGGAAAAGAACCAATAACGATAAGTGCAATTGAAAACCAATATGATCCAAAAATTCAAATCTCAAAAAAGATTCAACACTTAATCTCTTTTGGTCATGATCCAACTAAAATAGAACTTGTTTTAGTTGGTGGTACATTCCTCTTCATGCCAATAGACTATCAAAAAAATTTCATAAAATCATGTTATGATGCACTAAATGGTTTTGACTCGATTGATCTGGATAGTGCAAAAAAATCTAACGAAACTGCAAAACATAGAAACGTTGGATTTACTATTGAAACCAAACCTGATTACTGTAAACAAGAACATGTTGATATGATGCTAGATTATGGAGCAACTAGGATAGAAATCGGTGTTCAAAGTCTTCAAGAAAGAGTTTTTGAGATTGTTAACAGAGGACATAATCTCAATGATGTAATTGATTCATTTCAAATTGCAAAAGACTCTGGATACAAAATTGTTGCACATATGATGCCTGGATTACCAACAATGAGTCCAAAAGAAGACATTAATGATTTTAAAACGTTATTTGAAGATCCAAAATTTAAACCTGATATGCTAAAAATATACCCATCATTAATTTTGAAAAACACACCTATGTATGATGATTTCCAGAGTGGAAAATACACACCATATTCTGATGAGGATATGTTGAATGTTTTAACAGAAGTAAAAAAAATTGTTCCAAAATGGATTCGAATAATGCGAGTTCAAAGAGAAATTACACCTATGGAAATAATTGGTGGGCCAAAAATGGGAAATCTAAGACAAATTGTTCATAAAAATCTGAAAAGCCAAGGCTTCTCATGTAAATGTATTAGATGTAGAGAAGCAGGACTTGCAAAGAAAAATTCTGTTGAAGAAAAACTTGAATTAGAAAGAATTGACTATGATTCCTCAAATGGAAAAGAGGTATTTTTGTCTTACAAAGACTCTAAAGATCTAATTTATGGATTCTTGAGATTAAGAAAACCTAGTACAAATGCTCATAGAAAAGAAATTACTAATGATGTTGCCATTGTGAGAGAATTACATGTTTTTGGAAAATCAATAGAAATTGGAAAACACGAAAAAGAAAGTTTTCAACATGTAGGATTAGGCAAAAAATTAATGGCTGAATCTGAGCGAATTGCCAAAGATGAATTTTCATCGAGGAGACTTTTAGTAATTAGTGCAATAGGAACAAGGGAATATTATCAAAAATTAGGTTACAAGATTTATGGACCATATGTATCAAAAGAGTTAATCTAAAAAATGACTGAACATCAAACTATTGGAAAAGGGACATGGATTGACAAGCTAGCATCTGAACTTTTAGAAAGAGAAAATTCTCTGGGAAGGAATACTGACCTTATCAGAGTTGAAAGTGGATTAGGTGCATCAGGAATTCCACACATCGGAAGTTTGGGTGATGCAGTTAGAGCATATGGTGTTAAACTTGCACTAGAAAATCTAGGATACAAATCAGAGTTAATTGCATATTCTGATGATTTAGATGGATTACGAAAAATCCCCGAGGGATTAGACGTTGATAATGATCAAATAGGAAGAAGAGTATCTGCAATTCCAGACCCAGACCCCAAGGGATGTCATGAATCATACGGTCAACATATGAGTAGTTTGTTGCTAGAGGGCTTGGATGAACTTGAAATCAAATATGACCACAGAACTGCACATGAGACCTACAAAAATGGTCTCTTAAATGAACAAATCCACAAGATACTTATCAATCGAAAAAAGATTGGTGAAAAAGTTGAAGAATTAACTGGTCAACAAAAGTTTCAAACAGTTCTACCATATTTCCCAATATGTGAAAATTGTGACAAATTATACACAACTGAATCATATGAGTATGTTGAAGATGAAAAGAGAGTTAGGTACAGATGTAAAGATTCTGAGATTGGGACACACAAAATTGCAGGATGTGGGCATGAAGGTGAATCCGATATTACAAAGGGTTTGGGTAAACTAGCCTGGAAAGTTGAATTTGCAGCAAGGTGGAGTGCATTTGATATTAGATTTGAGGCTTATGGAAAAGATATCATGGATTCAGTAAAAGTGAATGATTGGGTTTCAGATGAAATTCTCAACTTTTCACACCCTCACCATATCAAATATGAAATGTTTCTTGATAAAGGCGGTAAGAAAATTTCAAAATCACTAGGAAACGTTGTAACATCACAAAAATGGCTTAAGTTTGGAACGCCACAATCAATACTACTTTTGTTGTACAAAAGAATCACAGGTGCAAGAGAATTAGGCTTTGAAGATATTCCATCATTAATGAATGAGTATACTGAATTAGAAAAAATATACTTTGGAAAAATAAAAATTGAGAATGAAGCAAAATTGATCAAATCAAAAGGATTGTATGAGTATGTAAACTTGTTAAATCCTCCAGAAAATATTCAACCAAGTGTTAACTATAGATTACTTGTAGAACTCTGTAAGATTTTCAAAGAAGGACAAAAAGATAGAGTTAACAAAAAACTCATTGAATACCGTGCAATTAAAGAAACAAGTCAAGAAATTGATAATTTAATAACATTGGCAGGGAATTTTGCAAATGAATTTGATATCTCTGAAAAATTTGAAATTGATCTAGATGACATAACAAGAAAGGCACTAAGTGAACTTGTTCAGATATTAGAAAGTAGTGAAGAAATTGAGGATCTTCAAAATTCAATATATCAAATTGCAAAAAGTAATGAACTTCCACCGAAAGACTTTTTCAGAATTTTATATCAAATTATTCTCTCAGCAACACAAGGACCAAAAATTGGACCGTTCATTTTGGATATAGGTAAGACGAATGTTGCTAAAACTTTACAGGCATATCTATAGTGAAGGTTATGGCACACAGCGAGCATAATAGACCAAAGCAGTCAAGCGGTGCGTTTGCGCTAATAATACTTGGTGCACTGTTGCTATTCATAGCACCTACAATTCATGGGGATACACCAGATCTTGGCGTCGCATCATTAATTTTTGGAATAATTATTGGAGGAATTGGTTTTTATCTCAGATTTGTTAGAAAGGTTAGAAGAAAGTGATACGATGGGATTTCTAAACAGAATAAAAAAACAGCCAAAATCAGATGACCATGAAAAAATTGACATTAAAACTACAGAAGAAATAACTCATGAACAGCAATCAAATGAATTTCAGGGTCTACAATCTCAAATCAATGAAAAAGAGACACATCTTGCATCAATTACAGAAAAACTAGAATTGACAAAAAAAGAATATCAAGATGTAATTAGCGATGTAATGTCCTCAAAGAAAAAACTATTAGAAATCAAGAAACAAATTCAATCTGCATATGCAGATTTCGATTTAGCACCTAAACAAGACGAATATCAAAAAATTCTTGTTGAGATGACTCAGGCAAAAAAAGAACTCGCTAGAATTAAGAAAGAATTAGAAACTTTTAATCCACAAAAATTAGAATCAGTTAAAATCAATGAAGAGTTAGAACAGCGAAAAAAAGAACTAGAAGTAATAAAAATAAAATTAACTAACTCAAAATCAAAAGTCAAAAAAGATGATGGTAACTCAAAACAGATTTTGGAATCTGCTAGTCAAGTAGTTGCAAGTACAAATAAAAAACTTGAAAAGGCATTAAAAGAATTAGACATGATGAAACAAGTCTTAGAAAAAGAAAGAAATGCACATAATGAAACTAAAAAGAAACTAAAGTCATTATGAACTAATTACTGATAATATTTTTTCCATTTTGAAACAAGTTCGTCCTCTGTCATTCCAAGATCATATGAAGGAGATGTAACCTCACTGAATTTATTCACTGTAACAAGTACGATTGCATTTATTTTACTTTTTATACCATTTCTTTTATACTGCTCCAGAATTTCACTAAACTGTGTTCCTTCAGAAATGATCTGACCTTCACCCTTGAAACGAAATCCCTTCCTGTGAATCGGATCAACCACATTAATTTCAATTGCTGAATTATACCTTAGATTTTCTATTGTCTGTGGTGAACGAATATCTGCAAATGCTAAATGTGATTCATCAATTGCTATGATTGTACCCTTTGGTGATAAATTTGGTGAATTATCAGAAGAAACTGTTGCAACATATCCCAATTTTTGAAAATTTACAAAACTTCTAATCTTATTAGAAATTACTATCATGATAATTTTTGAATCAAAATTAAGTTAAAAGATTATCTCATTAGGTCTGCTGCAACTCCATAAAAGAGAAAAAATCCGATCCCTCCACCAAGTATGGCAATCCATATAGCAACATCCTTTCGAGTATACATGGTTACTTCACAAAAGTTCTTAATAAAAACCTCATCAATACTAGTATTGTCAAAATTTGGTATTATTGGAAAAGGGATTATGTTTGTTGTAGTTGGTATTGTGACAATAGTGGTTGGTTCATTTTTACTAAGAGGTAATATGCATATGTGGGATAAAACAAAATCTGAAAAGTCAAAGGAAAAAGATTAGTCTATTAACCTAATCTCAATGTAACTGAGTTCAATCAGTTTGATTTTTAACATCCAATAATTTCCTATAGGAAATTAAAGTAGACTAAATATCCACCAACTACAGCAATACCTGCAACAGCTGCTAATAACATCATTTTATCCAAATAATTCACCTCCGAATTTCATTTTTTTATTTACCACGTGCCTTCGTACGTAATTTCATTCTACAGCATGGACACCTGATCTCATCTAGCTTAAGCCAAACTTCACACCAACTGCATCGCTTCATTCCAGATTTGTATTTTAATGCATTTGGAATTTTTTCTTGCTCAATCATTAAACAAATACCCTTACATGATGCACCCATATCATTTACCTCCTAAGATGTCTCCAGAATTGATGAACCGTCACCAATTGCTTGTTGTAGAATTTTTTGAATTTCAATATGTCTTCCTAGACACATTCTGCAATCAAAATTAGAGTGATCTATTACTAACCTATCACAGAATACACAATTATCTTCAGTTTTATCTTTCATGACTGATTATAGTATCTAGTATTATAATGCGTGATGAAGCTAAGTAAGTATCAAAACACTCACCATAGTGAGTGTGATCTTATTATACCAAAAAATCTAGTTTATCTCTATGACTGATGCAAAAGCTGATAATTTCTTGGAGGATCTAGAACATACACATGTTGTGCTTTTCCATGAAGGTGGGAAGGAAACAAAAAATGCAGAGTATAATTTTATAAAAAATGGGCTTGATAAACAGGAACACTGTTTTTACACAACTCAAAATCCTCAACAAATACTAAATGAGATGAAAGAATTTGGTATTGATATTGAAGGACAGAGTGAATTTTTACACATAGTAGAGATTCCAGAAAAATTTGAGAATTATTCAAAGATGATACTAGACAAGGTGAGCACTCTACCAAGTGATTCTGAAATCAGAGTTCTATCAACTCATTATTTCGACTTTGATTCAGAAGAAAAGACTGACCGAATGGCAGAAATTGAGCAATGTGTAGATGACGATTTTCATAAAATTAATGGCAACTTTGTTTGCTCCTTTGAAGTTAATCAGATAAATGAACCAATTCGAGCCAGATTTTTAAATCAGTTACTAGATTCCCACAAGGCCGTTATGTTTCTAAGAAAAGAAAAAGGCGCTGATGTGTTTACTCTGCCTTAATCTGGTTACTAACATCTATAATTAACTCATTTATTTTTGAATAATCTCTATGAAACTGCATTCCTTTATCAGTGACAGAAAGTGAGTTTTCTCTCTGTATAATATTCCTCTTCTCCATTTCTAGCAGGTATTTTGTTAGTTTATCATACGATGTATTACATTTGAATTGAATTCTAGTTGGTGAAACAGAGTCATTATTTTGAGAGTCCTCAACAATTGCAGATACAATGTCAAAATAAAGCTGAATCTTAGATCTTCTTTCTTTCGCCATTTTTTGTGATTGCGATTGATAGTATATATATTCTAACGAATGAAAATTGGATTAAATTTAGTTTGATTAAAATTTTGTATATCAAAAATACCTAAAGTATTTTTGTAAAACGGGCCCGAAGGGATTTGAACCCCCGACCTAATGCTCCGCAAGCACTCACTCTATCCATACTGAGCCACGAGCCCAATAATTTACTTGGAAAAATTGTTAAAAATGTTTGGAAAAGAGTTAAGCTTCTTTTTCTGCCTTGTTGACATAGACATAATTCATAATCACACCTGCAATTATACCACCGATTATTGGTGCCGCCCAATACAACCACTGAACTTCCAATAGACCAGCATCGCCTGTTGCAACTGCTGGTGCAAGAGATCTTGCTGGGTTCATTGATGCACCTGTAAGTGGAACCCCGACCAAGTGAAGTAGGAAAACCATTCCACCAATTGCTGCACCATAAACGCTCTTTGGCGCCTTTTTGTGAACTGCTGTCATGAAAATTACTACAACTAGGAAGAATGTCAAAATAATCTCAACAATAAATGCAGATTCCATACTGAAATTCAATAATTCACTTGGACCACCGTGACCTCCCCAGAGTACTGCTTTTCCAATCTCTGGAAATAGTGCCATTAGTGATAATGTTGCAATTATACCGCCAATTACTTGGGATATGATATAACCTGCTCCATCTGCAGCTCCAATCTTTTTTGTAATGATCATAGGAATTGTAACAGCTGGATTGATGTGGGCTCCTGAAACATGTCCGAATGCATACACCATTAATGCAATAATTGCACCATGACCTAATGAAATCATTATTATTGATTCAATTGATAACCCGTCTCCAAACACGACTACTGATAATATTACAGATAATGGACCGAAGAATACTAGACCAAAAGTTGCAATTGCTTCAGCCAACCATGCTCTGGGATTCACCATATTTCAAATGCAAATTTCGTATCCATATAAAACATGCTAGTCAAAACGAATTTGAATAATATTTAATGCAGGCTAAAATTTCATCTATAATATGATAGGTGAAGGAGAATCAGTCCCAAAATTTCAACTAGAAGATTCTAATGGAAAACTAGTAAAATCATCTGAATTGAAGGGCAAGAAGTATGTTGTTTACTTTTATCCTCGAGATTTTACTCCTGGATGTACTACAGAGGCAGATGAATTTGCAAAGAATTACTCAAAATTCAAAAAAGATGGAATTGAAGTAATTGGAATAAGTAAAGATGATGTTAAATCTCATAGAAAATTTTGTGATAAAATGAATATTCCTTACATACTATTATCTGATATTGAGACCGAAGTGTGTAAGAAATTTGGTGTGTGGGGAAAGAAAAAATTTATGGGTAGAGAATTCATGGGGATTAATAGAAGTACATTTTTGATAAATGAGAAAGGAAAGATTTTCAAAGTATTTCCAAAAGTAAAACCTGCAGGTCATGCAAAAGAAGTGCTACAGGCTTTTAATTACTAAAATTAAAAATAAAAATTGAAAATTTCTAGAAATCTAGAAACCTTTAGGTAATGTACCTCTGGTAGATTTTGGTGCTGCTGCTGCGGCTGCTGCTTCTGCTGCCTTTGCTGCTGCTTCTGCCTTTTGTGTTTCTAATCGTACAAGGTATTCTTTTTCGTATTCTTCTAGTGATTGTTTCTTTGAATCTCCATCTCCAGATGATGTCTGTTGAACCTGTGGTTCTGGTGCTGGTGGTGGTGGAGGAGGAGGTGCTGTTTGCGTTTGTGTGCTTGCAGGTGCATCAATAATCCATGCTCCAAATTTAGTTTTTTCTGGATGATATGCAAGTCTCTGTTTTGTAGCAAAATACTTGTTAGAAGCAGCTGTAAATCCTGGAACTAATGGTTTCTGATCATTCCAGTTTCGTGGAGTAACTTGAACTTGTGCGGCTAATCCTCTACTTCCAAAATATCTATTACTCGGAGCTGTAAATCCCGGAGTTTTTGGTTTCTGATCATTCCAGTTTCCTGTTGGAATTTCACGGAATCTTTCGTGAAGTGGTGGTGCTGCTGCAGGTGGTGGTGCTGTTTCTTTCTGTGCTGGTTTAGGTACTGCTTTCTCAGCTGCTGCTTTGTCTGCTGCTGCTTTGTCTGCTGCTGCTTTTGCTGCTGCGGCTGCTTGTGCTGCTGCGGCTGCTGCGGCTGCTTGTGCTGCTGCTGCTTTCTCAGCTGCTGCTTTCTCAGCTGCTGCTTTTGCTGCGGTATCAGTTGAACCGGTAGAAAGTTTAGCTAATCTTGCTTCTAAATTTGCAATTTTTTTCTCTAACTCTTTTGCTTTCGATGCTGAAGCACTTGGTTTTCTAGTTGGTTTTCTAGTTGGTTTTCTAGTTGTTTTTCTAGTTGTTTTTCTAGTTGTTTTTCTAGTTGTTTTTTTAGTTGTTTTTTTAGTTGTACGCTTCTTTGCAGTTGCCATTGCAACGACTATAAATTTGACCTTTATTTAGATTGTGCTTAGCCTCTGCTTAGATTATGATCTGTTTTATAAAGAATATTTACTATAGTGAATTATGGACGATTTTGAAAAGGAATTCCCTGGATTTGATTGGAAAAATACCCCAGCCTATAAACACCCTGGTGGAAAGAATTGTCCTTGTCCAAAACATGAATACATTAGGGAGCAGATCAAATTTGCAAAAACTGTGAATGAATCAGGTTCTGATGCAGCTAAGGTAACTCTCAAATTTTGTCCTGAACATTACAAGGTTTACATGGATGAAGTAATTCCCGCAATGCCATTAAAATATAAAATCTTGACAAAAATTGCACTCAAACTTGGTGCAATACAAATTGAACATCTAACACATATGCAATCCGATCTATGTTTTTACTGCAAATTCGGTTCAGGTGGACATGGAAAGAAAAATGAACTGCCACCAATGCCATAATCACATTGGATTTATCAAAACTTTAGGTCTATTTGGAGTATCGTGATGACATTTCTTTTCGCAGATTGGACACAGTTTTCTATCTAAAAAAATACATTGACAGATATGTGATTGTAAGTAACTTTCAGCAGATTTTGTAAATTCACCTGTACCGTTACAAAATGGACATTGCGAATCAAGTAATTCTATCATTCCATTACCCTTACAAACAAGGCAATTTTCATCATTTGTCATCGTAATCATATCTATCTAACCGATTAAAACTCTTATCATATGAAAAATAGTTTACAATCCCGTTAACCTTATACATTCATCTTGTCGACTTGTGTCGTGGCTATAGAAGATATTCATGAATTAATTGAGATATTAGAAAAAAAAGGTGAGCTGAAGAAAGTAAAGACACAAGTTGACACTGATTTAGAAATTGCAGAAATTCTCAGACGGACAATGTATGATAATGGCCCTGCAATTTTATTTGAAAATATAAAAGATTATGATATTCCAATTTTGGGTAATACGTTTGGTTCAATCAAACGTTTACAAATTGCACTTGAAACAGATGATTTTACAGAAATTGGACAACGAATTGCTGATATGACAAAAATGGAAATACCATCTGGTATTTTTAATAAAATAAGAAAGCTTCCTGAACTTTCTAAAATGAGTGAATCGTTTCCAAAACTAGAGAAAAGTGGTCCAGTAACAGAGATTATTAATGAAACTCCAACATTTGATAAAATCCCAATTGTAAAATCATGGCCAAAAGATGCAGGGAAATTCATCACATTTGGTTTAACTGCAACAAAACATCCTGAAACGGGAGTTAGAAATCTTGGAGTTTATAGAATTCAAATTGTAGATAGCACTCATGCATTAATGCATTGGCAAAAACACAAACGCGGTGCAGAACATCATGATATATCAAGTAGGAAGAAAAGTAGAACCGAAACTGCAATAATAATTGGTAGTGATCCAGCAACAGTTTTTTCTGCAGTAGCACCAGTTCCTGAAGGATTAGACAAATATCTTTTTGCAGGAATTACAAGAAAAAAAGGAATTAAGACAGTTAAGTGTAAAACAATTGATATTGAAGTTCCAGCAAACGCAGAAATTGTTTTAGAAGGTTACGTAGATCCATCTGATATTAGAGATGAGGGACCATTTGGTGATCATACAGGATACTATACGCCAAAAGAACCATTTCCAACTTTCACACTAACAGGTATCATGCAAAGAAAGAATCCGATTTATCTTACAACAATTGTTGGTAAACCAATCTTAGAAGATGCATATATTGGTAAAGTTATTGAAAGTGCATTCCTACCAATGATTAGGATGTTTCATCCTGAAGTTGTAGATTTTGATATGCCAGCAGCTGGATGGTTTCAAGGTATGGCAATAATTTCAATTAAAAAAAGATATCCTGGACAAGCAAAAAAAGTAATGATGGGACTATGGGGAATGGGTCAATTGTCTCTAACGAAGATGTTTGTGGTTGTAGATGAAGACGTAAATGTTCACGATATGAATGATGTAATCTGGGCTGTTACAACCAGAGTAGATGCTGCAAGAGATATCACAATTATAGATAAAACACCTACAGATACATTGGATCCAGCATCACCACTTGTTAATTTAGGCTCTAAATTAGGAATTGATGCAACGCAAAAAACTTTAGAGGAAGGATTCGAAAGAGAGATTCAAGAACAAGTCAAAGTTGACGAAGAAACTAAGAAACTTGTGGATTCTAAATGGTCAAGTTATGAAATTTAACGCAAGCATACTCGATTATAGAAATTATCTCTTTCTTCAACTGAATATCCAATCTGTTTTATTGATTCAATAATTCGCTTATCTGTAAGCTCTGTTGAGCGTGAACCTGTACAAGAAACAACTTCTTCCCCAATCAATGTTCCACCAAAATCATCTGCTCCATACTGTAATGCAAGCTGTGCCATACCAACTCCATTTGTTAACCATGATGATTGTATATGATCAATAAGTCCATCAAAGACAATTCTTGAAATTGCAATCATTTTTAAAAGTTGTATTCCACCTGCACCATGTGTAACAGTACCATCATGCTGCATTAGTGTATTATTAGGTTCAAAACTCCATGGAATAAATGCCATAAACCCATTTGTTTTCTTTTGTAATTCAATAATTTTAGAAAAATGTTCTACAATATCATTATCAGATTCCACATGACCATACATCATTGTAGCAGATGCTGGTAAACCTAAAGAAAATGCTTCGTCCATTATTCTTAACCACTCATCACTTTTAATTTTCTTAGGACTGATTACTTCCTTTACAGAATCAGTAAGAATCTCTGCACCAGCACCAGGAACTGATTGCAAGCCTGCATCTTTCAGTCTAGATAAAACTTCCATGGTACTTGATTTTTCTACTTTAGCAATCATATCAATCTCAGATGTGGATAGTCCATGAACACCAACTTCGGGAAATTTTTTGCGAATCATTTTAAACGAGTCTTCATAATATTCAATACCTAGATCTGGATTGTGTCCTCCCTGAATGAGAACTTGTCTTATTTTGAACATGTCCCAACCAGTTTTAATCCTAGCTTCAATTTCATCTAGTGTTAATGTATATGATTCATCATTACCTGGTGGACGATAGAATGCACAAAACTTACAGTCGGTTATACAGACATTAGTATAATTCAAAATTATGTTATTCACAAATGATGCCCTAGTACCAAATTTTTTTCTAGTCAAATGACCCGCAGTCATTCCCATAAGAAAAGTATCATCAGAACGTATCAGCCTGAGACAGTCATCTTGAGTTGGTAAATTTCCATTTAGAGAGTTTTCTAGAATATCACCAATCTCACTAGAATGAATTTGTTCAGTTAATTGACTCAATTACACTACGTGATTGAATTGAATATTTAATCCTTAGAAAGATTTCATTCGTGAAAATACCCATTGTAAATAATTTTAAGTATGGTATGAGATGGAAATCATCTATGACAACAGGTACTGAGATAAGACTAAATAGGATTTTACGAAAGGGGAAAATGCTTTGCATCCCAATGGATCATGGTATTTCTAATGGTCCAATTAAGGGATTAGAGAAACCACATTCAATGATTTACAAATGTGAAACTCATGGTGTTACTAGCGTAATCATAAACAAAGGTATTATCAAAACATTACCAAGACCACCTAAAGTTGGAATTCTAGTTCACTATTCAGCAAGCACTTCATTATCAACTGCCCCAAATAGGAAAATGCTTACAGGTTCAGTAAAGGAAGCGTTACGACTTGGTGCAGATGGAGTTTCATTACACATCAATATTGGTGGAAACGAAGAGCCAGAAATGTTGCAAGATCTAGGAAAGATTTCAGAGCAATGCCATGAATTGAATGTTCCATTACTTGCAATGATGTACCCACGAGGTGAAAATATCAAAGACCCACATGATCCTGAGATAGTTGCACATGCAGCAAGAATTGGTGCTGAATGTGGTGCAGATATTGTTAAAACATTATACACTGGTGATATCGATTCATTTACTAAAGTAGTTGAAAGTATTCCAGTTCCTGTCGTAATTGCTGGTGGACCAAAATCAGAGACAGATATGGATTTACTTAGAATGACTGAAGATGCGATGAATGCTGGAGCAAAAGGTGTAACATATGGACGAAACATTTTTGCACATAACAATCCAGAAAAAATTGTTGAGGCATTAGCAGGAATAATTTTTAAAAACCAAACATCAAAAGAAGCGGCTGAAAGACTTTGACACGAAAAAAACTACTAATGATCCAACCAAAAGTTGGAAAGAATCAATTTAGTAAATATGTAAATCAACTAGAAAATGAAGGTGTAACTATCATCTATGCAGACCCAAAGAATATTACAGACAAGAAATCAAAAATTCAAACAATTTATCCATCAGTAAATGCCAAATATGTAATTTTAGATAATAAATCATCATCTAAAATCAAGGGTAAAAAAATAGGTAAGAAATTCAAAGTTTTATCAAATAAAGATATAGAAAACATCTATGAATCTGCAAAAAAAGGACTGGATTTTGTAATTATTGAGGTAAAAGATTGGAAAATAATTCCACTCGAGAATATCATTGCAAAACTACACAAAATACACACACAGATTTTCACAGTTGCAAGAAATTCTGTAGAAGTTCGTAAAATGTTTTCAATTCTAGATATTGGTGTTGATGGAGTAATCTTTCAAACAAATTCAATAAACGAAGTTAAAGAAACATTAGTTAATTTGGGTTCAAAGCAATTTGACTTAAGATCCGCCAAAATTATCGACATAAAAGAAATTGGGGATGGAGAACGAGTTTGTGTAGATACAGCCTCAATGTTACATAAAGGAGAAGGAATGCTTATTGGTAGTAGAGCGAATTTCATGTTTTTGGTTCATAACGAGTCGGTCGGTTCCTCATTTACATCTCCAAGACCATTTAGGGTTAATGCAGGAGCAGTTCATTGTTATACACTGTCACCTGATGGTACAACAAAATATCTATCAGAATTAGAGACTGGTAGTGATGTTCTAATTCTTGATTCAAAAGGTAAAGCGAGAAGAGCAGCTATAGGTAGATGTAAAATTGAAAGAAGACCAATGTTACTAATTAAAGCAAAGATTGGGGATGAAATAGGTGGCATAATTGCACAGGATGCAGAAACCATTCGTTTTGTAAAATCAAACGGTCACTTAGTTTCAGTTACACATCTCAAAAAAGGTGATTCGGTATTAGCATTTTCAAAATCAGCCACAGGTAGACATTTTGGAATGGAAGTGTCTGACGAATATATTTTAGAAAAATAGAAAATGAAATACAAAACCTGTGTTTCAATTGCAGAAAAAAATCCTAGAAAAATAAAACATATTCTAAAAAATTCGTTAGTTAAATCAGAATATGCTGAAATTAGACTGGATTTTGTGAAGCCATCAGAAATTCCTGACATATTACAAGATATTGAAGGGAAAATTTCTAGATGTGTCTGTACACTAAGACCAAAAAATGAAGGTGGAAAATTTTCTGGTAAAGAAAATGAAAGAATATCCATTATAAAATTAATATCTGAATATAATCCATTTCTACTTGATGTTGAGTTTAACACTCTAAAAAAAAATCAAAAATTACGACAATATCTAAAAAAATCAAATACTGATATTCTAGTTTCATGGCATGACTTTAAAAAAACACCAAGTGCAAATAGTTTAAATTCACGCCTAAAAGAAATGAAAAAACTTTCCAATTTTGTGAAAATTGTTACTGTTGCAAAATCTATTAGTGATACATCTAGAATTTTATCACTCTATAACAAACCATCAAAAACTAAACTTATTGCATTTGCAATGGGTGAACAAGCTAAATTCTCTAGAATTCTCTGTATACATTTGGGTAGCCCATATACATACGTCTCACTAGGAAAAGCTGTTGCACCTGGACAATTTAGTTTGAATGATATCAAATCACTCCAATAAGTTACCAAAATTTAATATCAATAGTTTATAGTAAAAATACATGCTCAAAACTTTTGCAGTTATTGGAGATCCAATAGATCATTCCCTTTCACCAACTATTCATAATGCGGCCTTTAGGGAATTAGGATTAGAATGTACATACATTGCATATAGAATATCTAAAGATGATCTTAGTGGTGAAATTGATTCATTAAAAAAAATAAAAATTTCAGGATTCAACGTAACAATTCCTCATAAAATTAGTATACTAAAATTTCTGGATGAAATGGATGAAAACTGTAAAACAATTGGTGCATCTAATACAGTACTGAATGAAAATGGTCATTTCAAAGGATATAACACTGATATGGACGGTTTTTTGGAGCCGATTAAAAAAAGAAATCTTGTAATTAAAAATTCTAGTGTATTATTACTTGGAGCAGGTGGTGCAGCAAGAGCAATAATTGCAGGAATGGCAACAGAAAAAGCAAGTAATGTTACTATAGTTAATCGTACAACTGAACATTCTCTAGAATTAAAAAAATTCTCACAAGATCTTGGTTTAGATGCAGAAATAAAAACGATAGAAGAAATGAATGAATTTAACACTGATTATAATTTTATTATAAATTCGTCTTCTTTAGGACTAAAAAATGAAACCAATATAATTCCAACAAAAATAATCAATGAGGAAACAGTTGTTTATGATATTGTTTACAAACCAGTAAATACTGAATTAATTAAAGAATCAAAGAAAAAAAATGCACAGATAATTTATGGATATGAAATGTTATTGAGTCAAGCAGTTCGCTCCTTTGAAATTTGGTTAAAACAAGAAGCGCCATATGATGTTATGAAAAAGGCAATTCTGGGAGGATTTACTTGACAGTGGTAGAAGCAACAGTACATGGAGCAATATCAATGGTTAATGCTATTGCAACAGGAAAAGGTGCAACCATGGGAATTGATACATATGTAAAAACTAGGTTAGAGACATCAAATGGAGCAGGAATTCATATTTCCTCAGACAACAAGACAATTAGCTCTCGATTGATAAACAGGGTAATTGAGAAAATTGTTACTAAAAGAGAATTAGAAAAAACAAGATTAGATCTTGATTTTAAATCTAATATTCCCACTGGATACGGATTAAAAAGTTCTAGTGCAATTTCTACTGCGGTTGCTCTTGCATGTTCAAGAATTTTTAAACCAAATATGACTGATACACAAATTCTCAAAGTGGGTGTAGATGCATCTATTGAAACTAAAGTAAGTATTACAGGAGCATATGATGATGCATGTGCATGTTATTTTGGAGGATTTAATGTAACTAATAATTTAAAAAGAAAATTAATTTTACACAATAATGCACCTGTTAATTTACAAGCTGTCATATTTATTCCAAGATCTAGAAAGAGGGGTAACCTCAAAAAATTAAAAAACCTAAAATCTGCATTTGAAAAAGCATGGAATCTAGCATCTAATACGGATTACTGGAATGCTACAGTTTTAAATGGAATTGCAACATCAGCAATTTTAAACTCAAATCCTCAGATAATTGGAAATTTAGTCAAATCAGGTGCATTTGGTGCTACAATCTCAGGTAACGGACCATCGATTGCAGCAATAACTAAGAAGAAGTATGTGACAAAGATAAAAAAACAATTTTTATCGTTAGATGGCACTACAATTATTGCTAACATAAATAACAAAAAGGCACAAGTTCATGAAATGTGAAATTAAAACTTCAAAAATAACTGGGAGAATTATATGCCCACCTAACAAAAGTTACACCCATAGAGCAATTTTTCTTGCAGCATTATCTGATGGAAAAAGTATTGTCAAAAATGTTCTTAATTCAAGTGACATAAAGGCTACAATTAGTGCATGTAATGCATTTGGTGTAGAAGTTCATGAGGATAATGACATTATTACAATTAGAAATACAATTGGTTCAACTGTGCAAGGTTCAATGATTGATGCCCAAAATTCTGGTACCACTATTAGAATTGCAATAGCTATTGCAGCATTATCTGGGGGAAACACAATGTTAACTGGTGACGAAAGTTTGAAAAAACGTCCAATGCAACCTATTTTGGATTCACTGCAAACTCTGGGAGTTTCTTCAGAATCAGACGGTGGATTACCCCCAATTACAATAAAAGGAAAAATCAAAGGTAATGAAGTAAACATAGATGGAAAGATTTCAAGTCAGTTTATTTCAGCCTTGCTAATAATTGCACCTAGATTAGAAAATGGATTAATAATTAATATTCAGGGAGAATTAGTTTCCAAACCTTACATAGATCTTACAATTGCAATAATGAAAGAATTCGGAGTTATAGTAAATTCTGAAATTCCGTATAAAAAATATGTTGTAAAACATCAGATTTACAAACCTACAACATTTACAGTTCCTTCAGATTTTTCTAATCTTGCACTATTATTAGCTTCAAATGTTCTACTTGGTGATGGTCTGGAAATTGAGATAAGTTTGGGTAATTTACCACAAGGAGATGAAGCGATAATAGATATTTTAGAAGAATTAGGGGTCAATGTCACATTAAATGGAAATATAATTACAACTAAATCACCAAAAATGCTAACTGGTGGAAGATTTGATTTGAGTAATACACCAGACCTTTTACCAGCATTAGCAATTCTCTCTCTAAAATCATCTGAGCCTATAGAAATTTTTAATGTAAAGCATGCAAGGTATAAAGAAACAGACAGAATTGCAATTATTTCAAGGGAATTAAAAAAAATTGGAATTGTTGTTGAAGAACATGAGGATGGAATGACGCTAACATCAAATGAAAATCTTAGTTCAGGGGAATTAAATTCTGAAAATGATCATAGACTGTTCATGGCATTTTCTATTGCTGCCATGTATATAGGAGACTGTACAGTTACAGACCCAGATTCTGTACAAATTTCATATCCTAATTTCATTTCTGATATGAAAAATGTTGGAGCTCAAATAATTCCACTATAGAACAATTATTAACATCTTACGTGATCTTTTATTGTTGACTAGTAATTCAATTGGCAATCGTTTGGTTCTTACTAGTTTTGGTGAAAGTCATGGTACCTGTGTTGGTGCAGTATTAGATGGATGTCCAGCAGGTCTAGAACTAGAGGAAAAAGATATACAAAAAATGCTAGATTTAAGAAAGCCTGGACAGTCATTAGTTTCTACTCAAAGGAAAGAAGATGATCAAGTAGAAATTCTATCAGGTACATTTAGAGGATTTACAACGGGTGCACCAATTACAATGATCATTTGGAACAAAGATCAAAACTCCAAATCATATGAAAAATTAAGAACTGAAATGCGTCCAGGACATTCAGATTATACTGCATATGTAAAATATAAAAAATTTAATGATTTTAGAGGAGGTGGTAGATTTTCAGGAAGATTAACTGCTACACATGTAATGGGTGGTGCAATAGCGAAAAAATTATTAAAAATAGCACTAAATGTGGACACTCATTCATACACATGCCAAATTGGAAAAGTAAAAATGAAAAAACAGGCAACGCCAAATAGTTTCAAATCAACTTATTCAAATGATGTAAGATGTCCTGAAAAAGATACTGCTGAAAAAATGAAAAAAGACATTCTTGCAGCAAGAAAAAAAGGTGATTCGTTAGGAGGTATTATAGAATCAGTTACTACAAATGTTCCAACTGGATTAGGTGAACCAATTTTTGGTTCCTTGGAATCAGAACTTAGTAAGGCAATGTTTTCAATTCCTGCTGTAAAAGGAATTGAGTTTGGATCAGGTTTTGCTGGATCTGAAAGATTTGGTTCACAAAATAATGATGCATATGTATACAAAAATGGTAAGGTTGTAACATCATCAAATAATTCTGGAGGAATATTGGGTGGAATCTCAAATGGAATGCCAATAATTTTTAGAGTTGCATTCAAGCCTGCATCATCAATTGCCAAAATTCAAAATAGTGTTGATATCAAGAAAAAATCAAAAATCAAAATGCAAGTTGGTGGAAGACATGATCCATGTGTTGTTCCTAGAGCACCACCAGTAGTCGATTCATGGGTTTCATTAACATTAGCTGATTATGCATTACTATCAGGAAAAATAAAACCAGTTTTGTAGAAATGCCTGAAATTGATGAACTCCGAAAAAAAATGGAGGCGATTACATTAGAGATGATAACACTCTTGAAATCACGTACAGATATTGCAGAAGAAATTGGTAGTATAAAAAATAATTTAGGTATTAATGTGACTGATGAAACTAGGGAAATTGAACTAAGAGAGAAAATAATTGCAGAATGTAAAATTCTAAATTTAGATGAAAAAATTGCTACAAAATTCCTCAATTTTCTACTTAATGAATCAGTTAAAGTACAATCAAAAGATTCTCAAACTCATCTAACAATTTTTTTGAAAGCAAAAGAATTGGAAGCAAAGGGTAAAAAAATTATTCATCTTGAAGTTGGTGAACCAGATTTTAGTCCTCCACAATCAGTTAAGAACTCACTATCAGAAGTATACGAAAAGGGATTTGGTAAATATGGTCCTGCAAAAGGTTTAGGTGAGTTTAGAAAATCAATCTCAGAATTCTGCAATGAGCATTTTAAGGGAGGAATTAATTCAGAGAATGTTCTAGTTATTCCTGGTGCAAGATTTGGAGTATTTCTTGCTATTTCAAGTCTACTTAACCCTGGTGATGAATTAATTGTAATTGAGCCCGCATGGCCAGCATACAGACAATGTGCAATAAACGCTGGAGTTAAAGTTAGAACGATTAAAACAACATTAGAAACTAACTGGGAGCCAACAATAGACCAGATTAATTCGGCCATTAATAATAATACAAAAATGATTGTTCTAAATTATCCAAATAATCCAACCGGAAAAATTTTACCAGAAAAATTACAAAGTGAAATTGTTGATATTGCAAAACAACATAATTTATTTATTTTAAGTGATGAGATATACAGTAATTATTCAAATAAAGAATGGAAAAGTATCTTATCATACAAATATGAAAAATCAATAATCACACAGTCATTTTCTAAATCCCATTCAATGACAGGGTATAGAATAGGATATCTTATTTCTAGTGAAGAGATAGTGAATACATTGACAAAATTGCAAGCACTATGTCTAACAAATGTCTCGGAGCCTATTCAATTTGTGGCAATGAATTCTATAAATGAAGACGTTAGTTCTAATTCGGAATTAATTCATGAAAGATTAAAAGTCTTAGTTGATATTTGTAAAAAAATGAACCTGGAGTTCTATACTCCTGATGGTTCGATGTATGTTTTTGCAAAAATAAAAAATAGACAAGGTAATACTACTGATTTATCTCATAAATTACTTGAGAATGGATTAGCCATTGCCCCAGGAGAAGCATTCGGTGATTATTCAGAATTTATTAGACTTTCTGCATGTATTGAAAAAGATAGTATAATTGAGGGATTGAATATACTATCATTGGAGATCAAAAAGTAAATGGCAAAAACAATTACTATTATCGGTGCTGGCGGTAAAATGGGAAAATGGTTTTCAAGTTATTTTCTGAATAATGGGTTTGAGGTTACTGGACATGATTTGGAAAAACCAGTACTAAAATCAATAATTAATTCAGATTCGTTGATTGGTTCAATTTTACAAGCAGACTATGTTTTACTTTCTACTCCTACCAAAAAGACACCTGAAATAATTAGATTAATTTCAAAAGAAATGAAACGTGGTGCGTGCCTAATTGATATCTCATCACAAAAATCAAAAACTGCAAATTCATTAGCAAAAATGCCAGCCAAAATTTCTCCAATTTGTGTTCATCCCATGTTTGGACCAGGTGCAAAAAGCATGAAAAATCAAAATGTGATTTCAATTCCAATTAAAGATGGTAAAAAGGAATTAACTCTTGCAAAATCTCTATTTGTTGGAGCAAATTTTGTTACAATTGATTCAACTGAACATGATAAGAAAATTGCATTAATTTTAGGATTAACACATTTACTCAATATTGCATTTGCTAACATTCTTGCTAAAGATGAAAAAATTTCATTAACTGAGAAAATGGCAGGGACCACATTCAAAGCACAAAAATTAATTTCTGAAAGTATTTTAACTGAATCATCAGAATTGATTGAAACAATAATTTCAAATCCTGAAATTAGGAGAGTTGCAGAAGAATTTTGGAAGGATATTGGAAGATTGCTAACAGATGCACAAGAAGGAAAAAGTGAAGAAATTGTAGCCTACATTAATGGATGTAAAGAAAAGATATCAGAGAATGTTGATTTAGATAAATCATATAAAAAATTAACACGAATGGTAAATATTATTGAAAAATAAAAATTGCATTCTACAGATATTGTAACTTCATTTCTACTTAATCAAGAAAAAATTCTAATCCTAAAAAGAAGTGAAAATGTAAAAACTATGAAAAATATGTGGGCAGGGATTAGTGGAATCATTGAAAATGATGAAGACCCACTAACAAGGGCAAAAATAGAGATTTTTGAGGAAGTTGGAATTAAGGAAAATGAGATTAAACTTCTAAAAATAGGGAATGAAATTGATATAATTTCACCACAATACAAAAATCATCAATGGCATGTTTTTCCATTTTTATTTGAAACATATAATTTAGAAATAAAGACTAATTGGGAAAATTCAGATTTTAAGTGGATAAACCCAGTGGAATTAAAAGAATTTGATATTGTTCCAAGTCTTGAAAAAGTCTTACTCAGTTTGCTTTAATGCTTCATTTTCTTTTTCATATTTACGTTGTTGTGGAAGCATAAGGTAGACACATGCACCCCCACACATGGTACATGGGACACTATTACCTGGATGTTGTCCTGTTCGACTATGAATTTTTGCAGCAGTCTCTGGATCAATTGACAATGCTAGCTGTTTCTCCCAATCTAAAGTTCTTCTAGCTTCAGTCATCTTCATATCCCATTTTATTGCCTTTTCACGAATTTTTACTAAATCTCCTGCATGAGCAGCAATTCTATATGCAATCAATCCTGCTTTAACATCTTCAGCATTTGGCAATGCTAGATGCTCAGAAGGCGTCAAATAACACAATAAATCAACACCTTCACTTGCAGATACAGCCGCACCTATTGCACTTGCAATATGATCATGACCAGATGCTACATCTGTTACTAATGGACCTAAGACATAATATGGAACATCGCCTATGAGTGATTTTGCAAGACGTACATTTGCAGCAACCTCATTAAGAGGAACATGGCCAGGGCCTTCGATCATTACTTGTACATCTTTTTCGTTTGCACGTTTTGCTAATCTTGCAATATTAATCATTTCTTGAACCTGTAATTCATCATGTGAATCTAAAATTGAACCCGGACGTAATGCATCGCCTAAGCTAAATGTTACATCATACTTTTGGGCTAATTCTATCATGTAATCATAATGAGTGATGTAAGGATTTTCCTTATCATATTTTAACATCCATGCAGCAGTAATAGTTCCACCTTTACTTACAATACCACCATATCGTTCTACTTTTAGAATACGTTTTGCAATTTCTTTAGTTATTCCAGAATGTATTGTTGTGTAATCTACACCATCTTTAATATTATTTTCAAATGCGTTAAGATAATCGTCTTCTGTAATATCAAGTGGATTTTTATGTTTTTCAACACCAAAATTGTATGCCTCATAAATTGGAACTGTTCCAAATGTTATAGGTGCTGCATCTAAGAGTGTTCTTCTAATACTACCAACATCCCCACCGTCACTAAGATCCATGATTGTATCAGCGTGGTATTTCAAAGCAACTTTGGCTTTCTCAACTTCTTCTTCAACGTTCACATTTAGTGTAGAGCTGCCAATATTGACATTAACTTTTGTTTTCATTCCTTTGCCAATTCCAACATTATGAATTTTCTGTGGTCGGACATTATTACTAGGAATAATTATTGAACCAGTTGCAACTCTGGGTAGAAGCCATTCTAGTGTGACATCTTCATCTTTTGCAACCTGTTTCATCTCATCTGTTGCTACACCCCTTCGTGCGGAACTCATTTGAGTAGTCATACCAGCATTACTCTAATGGTAAATTTAAACAATCATAATTTCTACGATCATTATGAACATACTTTCAATTGGTGGCTCTGATACATCTTCTGGAGCTGGAATACAAAGTGACATCAAGATATTTTCAAATAATGGATTCTACCCATTTACAGTAATAACTGCAATAACCAGTCAAAATACAAAAAAAATCACCTCAATTGAGCCTGTTTCTAGGCGAAGTTTGGAATTACAAATGGAATCAGTTTTATCAGATTTTCAAATAGATGCAATAAAAATTGGAATGGTTTTCAACTCTCAAAATATTAAAACAATACATTCAAAATTAAAAAATTCTAAATTTCCTATTGTTGTAGACCCAATTATAAAATCAACAACAGGCAGACTACTACTTAAGAAAAATGCATTATCCGATTACAGAAAAATGATTATTCCGTTAGCTGATGTTATAACTCCTAATAGATATGAATCAAAAGTATTAACAGGTTTTACAGATGCAAAAAAAGCTGCAAAAAAAATACAAGTCATGGGTGCAAAAAATGTAATCATCACTGGATTCACTGAATCAAATAATAAAATATCGGACTACATCCTAGAACCAAATAATCAATACAAAATTTCAGGAAAAAAAATCCAAATCATTAATCATGGTAGTGGATGTGACTATTCAGCTTCAATGACTCAGTCACTTGCAAAAGGATTAACAATTAGTAAATCTGTCAGAATTGCTAAAAAATTTGTGTACCAATCAATAAAAAATTCAATAAGCATTGGTAAGGGAATTAATATAACACATCAAGAAATTCCAAAAGATGCTAAAAACCTACTGTACGCTATAGATGAATTAAAACAAATTAAAAATATACATAAAGTAATTCCTGAATGTCAAACAAATTTTGTTTTTGCAAAAATAAATCCAAAAACAATAAATGATGTTTTAGGTATTTCTGGACGTTTGGTGAAAGCGGGGAAAGAAATTATAACTGCAGGTGAACTTGCATATGGTGGTTCACAACATGTTGCATCGGCAGTAATCCAAATCAATAAAAAATTCCCAGAAATTTTGTCGTGTATAAATATTAAATATAACACAAAAATTATCTCAAAAGCAAAAAAACTAGGTTTTGTTGTTCTTAGTTATGACAGAACTAAAGAACCAACAAAGGTCAAAAGGCAAGAAAACTCTTCTATTATTTGGGGTATGTCTAGTATTTTGAAAACTAAATGTCCTGACTTGGTATATCATAAAGGTGATTTTGGTAAAGAGGCAATGATACTAATTTTTGGTCAAACCCCAAATGATGTAATAAAAAAGGTTTCAAAGTTGAGACTAAGTTACTAGAATTGTGTAATGCAACATAAATAATCTCTAATTTGAAAAGAAACTCATGAAGGCAGTAATTCTAGCAGGTGGTCTGGGAACTAGACTCTTACCATATACCAAAACACTACCTAAACCCATGCTACCGTTAGGTAAAAAACCAATCTTAGAGTATGTAATTAACTGGATTAAAAAAAGTGGGATTAGAGATATTGTTTTATGTGTTAGTTATAAGCACAAAAAAGTTCAATCATATTTTCAAGATGGAAAGAAATTTGGTGTTAATATTGAATATGCAATATCAAAAAAACCACTTGCTACTGCTGGACAGCTAAAAACTGCTGAAAAATTTGTCAGTGATACGTTTGTTTGTGTTTATGGAGACTCAATCTTTGATTTTAATTTGAAAAATATGATTTTAAAGCATAAAAGAAAAAAATCATCAGTCACTATGAGTTTGTACAATTATGAACTTGAATTAAAATATGGTGTGATTGACACTAGAAAAAATGGTATTGTTACAGCATGGAATGAAAAACCAACAATTAGTTCGAAAATAAACATGGGTTGTTATATTTTTGAGCCAGAGGTTTTCCGTTTTATTCCAAAAGACAAGCAATATGGTATGGATACTGTGATTAAAAAAATAATTACAAAAAAGAAACGTGTAAGTGGTTTTATTTCAAAAAGAGAATTCATTGATATTGGTAACAAAGAAATCTATGAAGAAACAAATAGAGCATATAGTAAAAAAAACAGAAAAAAATGAAGTGATATGAACAATATAATTATTCGTGAAATTCAGGAAGCAGACCTAGAAAAAGGATTCCTTGAGTCATTAGATAATCTCAAAAAAGCAAGTGATTTAGAAAAAAATAATGCAAAAACTATTTTAAAGAAAATATTAGATGATTCTAACCATATTATCCATATTGCAGAACTAGATGGAAAAATTGTAGGATCTACTACATTACTTATTGAACAGAAATTTATTCATAAAGGAGGGCTTGTTGGCCACATTGAAGATGTTGTAGTTAAAGAAGGATTTGAAAGGAGGCAAATCGGAGTGAGAATTGTTGAGTCATTATTAGATTTAGCAAAAAAACGTGGATGTTACAAGACAATTTTAGATTGTAAGGATGATGTGAAAGAATTTTATGAAAAAATTGGATTCAAACATGAATCAAATGGAATGCGCTTTAACCACTAGACATCTATTGTGAAAAATTAATTTTTTTTCTTATAATTAAATAATTTACCAACAGTATCTATTAATTCAGAATTTCCTTGCTCAGTTTCTTTACGTAAATTATTCATTGGTACTGATACAATATTCTCCACAACAGATTTTGTTAGATCATCAATGATTTTCTTTTTCTCAGGATCTAAATCACCTAACATATTCATAGCTTTTTCTAATTCTTTAATTCTTATCTCATCAATATTTTTAAAAACATCTTTTACAATTGGTTCTGCTTCTAGTCTTTTCATTGATGCTTCTAATACTGTTAATTCTTCTTTAATTATTTGTTCTGCAGAATTTTTTTGACCTATTCGACTTCGCATGTTCTTATCAACCATTTCAGCAATTTGATCAATATTCATTAATTTTATTCCACTTAATTCAGCTACTTTTTCATCAACTGTTCGTGGGTTTGATAAATCTAAAATCATCATTCCACTATTTTTTTCGTTTAATGCTTTTTGGATCCTCTCATGAGTAACCAGAAAATATGGTGCAGTTGTGGCAACAAAAACAACATCATATTTTTCAAATCCAGTGAGTATTTCATTAAAATCGATGGGTGTACCACCAATTGTCTTGGAAAACGATGTTGACCGTTCAATTGTTCTGCTTGTTATTGAAAATTGATATCCACGTTTTGTAAGAGATTTTGCAACTAATGCTGCAGCATCACCTGTTCCAATTAATAACACATGTTTAAATTTCATATCATCAACATTTTCTTCTGCAAGTTTTACTGCCATAGAACCAATTGAAATACTTCCTTTACTAATTCCAGTTGAATTTCTTACACGTGTACCTACACGAATTGCTTTATCAAATAATGTGTTAAGATGCTCACCTGATGATTTATTATCCCTTGCAGATGCAATGGAATTTTTTATTTGACCTAAAATTTGATCTTCACCTACAACCATTGAGTCAAGCCCTGATGTTAATTTTAGAAGGTGATCATAAACATCAGAATCATTACTCCATTCTAAGTTATCTTGGAATGCATGTTCTTCCAAGCCAGATATAGATGCCCATACTTTTTTTATTTCGTCAATATCTGGTTTAGCAGAACTTCCAAAAATCTCTACCCTGTTACATGTTTGTAATATGACACATTCCTTTAGGTCAGTGTGTTTTTGAAAAGATGAATAAGCATTTTCAATATTGCCTAATGTAAAACGTTCCAAAACATGAATTGGTGATTTCCTAAATGTTACCCTTGCATTGAATATTTTTTGTTTCATAACCATTCTTTTAACATTTTTTTAACTCTAGTCTGTGCTTGTTTGTATTTTTCATCTTTTAATAACTCTTTTACACGTTTATCATTCAATATACTATACAAAAATTTTTTTCTCTCTATCTGTGTTTTTATAATCAATTTTGCTTCAGATCTAGCAAATTTTTGTAATCTAATTTGAAAAATTTCCTCACCTGAAATATTATTTTTGAAATATGATTCTGCCTTAAGTTTAATTTTACGTGCCATTGCAGGACTGCTTCCACCAGTAGATATAGCAATCTGAACCGTATCAGCAATATTAATGACAGATGGGTGTGCAAAGTCACTTACTTCCGGATCATCTGAGGCGTATGCATAAGATTTCATATTAGTAGCCTTCTCAACAATTTTTCTGTTCAGTACCCTGTCAGTAGTGGTAGCCATGACTAAATATGGCTTATATTTTGAAAGAAAGCTTGCATCCTTTAATTTGATCTTTTTGAATTTGATTTTTTTCTGTTTAACATATTTTTCAAGTTGTGAATTTGAACTATTACTTATTACAAGAATCTCACAGTCTTGTGTCATCAGTGAACTCACTTTCTTCATACCCTCATTTCCAGAACCAACTACAATGACAAGATTTCCCTTTAGGTGAAGATCAACAATCAACACACTGGCACATCATGTATAATATTTATAGATTCAAGAAAGCTAGCTACATTTTTTAATTGAGACTAAAGATTTGGTATATTGACTGATATGGATAAGCTTGATACTGAAATTCTAAATGAGATACAATGGAAATTTCCATTGGTTATTGAGCCATTTAATGAGATGGCGAAGAAATTTGAAATCTCATCAGATGAAGTTAAGGATAGGCTAGTTCGATTGAAGAGAAAAGGTGTGTTACGACAACTTAGTGCAATATTTGATACAAGAAAGTTGGGATATACTAGCTCACTTGTTGCTATGGAGATTGAAGCTGATAAACTTGAATACGTTGCACATCACATCAATAAGCATCCAGGTGTAAGCCACAACTATGAAAGAAACCATCAGTTCAATCTCTGGTTTACTTTAGCTGTTCCACCTGGTTCAGACTTAGAAAAAGAACTTGAAAAGTTTTCAAAGTTAGATGGAATTAAAAAAACAAGGATGCTTCCCACACTTCAATTATTCAAGATTGGCGTAAAGCTTGACATGGTTGATGATAAAAAACATGAGGTAAAGCCATCTGAAGAAAAGAAAAAAGTTGTTGATGTAAAATTCATTGCAACAGAAGAGGATAAGCAGTTTATTAGAGAACTACAAAAAGATATGGAGATTGTTGATAGACCTTTCCATAAAGCAGCAAAAAATTTGGGAATTACCGAGGAACAAGTTTTTGATAAACTACATCATTATGAAGAGATTGGAGTTATGAGAAGATATGCAGCTATTTTACGGCACAGAGAAGCTGGTTTTACTGCTAATGGCATGATTGTTTGGAAAGTTCCGGAAGATCGAATTAGTGAGGTTGGGAATAAACTTGGCGCTTTCCCACAGGTAAGTCATTGTTATGAGAGACCTGTATATCCAGACTGGCCATATAATGTATTTTCAATGATTCATTGCAAATCTTTTGATGAAGCAGGAGAAGTAGCTGGACAAATTCAGAAGCAGGTTAACGTTGACGAGTATAAAATTCTGTTTAGTGCAAAAGAATTCAAGAAAACAAGAGTAGAATATTTTGTTGAGCATGAATTTAATATTGAAGAAAGCATTACAGCTTAGGAATTATATTTAATCAAGGTCTAGTATTATCATGCCTATTTTCCCAACTTCAAGATTAAGACGTCTTCGTCGAACTGAAAAATTAAGAGAATTAGTACAAGAAGTTTCATTATCACCTAAGGATTTGATATGTCCAGTTTTTGTAGAAGAGGGTATACAGGCAAAAAAACAAGTGAATTCAATGCCGGCCATTGAGAGATTGCCTTTATCCGAAGTTGTCAATGAAGTTGATGCTATAGTTGGACTTGGTATTCCCGGAATCATGCTGTTTGGGATTCCTGAAAATAAAGATGATGAAGGTACATCAGCGTATGTTGAGCACGGAATCGTTCAAAAAGCAATTTCTGAGATTAGGAAAAATTTTGGGGAAAAAATTGTAATTATGTCAGATGTGTGTCTTTGTCAGTACACATCATCTGGTCACTGTGGTCTAATAAAAGATGGAAGTGTAGATAATGATTCAAGTTTAGAAACATTATCAAAAATTGCAATTAGTCAAGCAGAAGCTGGTGCAGACATAGTGTCACCATCAGCAATGATGGATGGTCAAGTTAAATCAATTAGACATGGATTAGATAATGAAGGTTTTTCAAACGTTGCAATAATGTCACATTCTGCAAAACATAGATCAAATTTTTATTCACCATTCAGAGATGCTGCAGAGTGTGCACCAAAATTTGGGGACAGAAAAACATACCAAGTTCCATATACAAATCCTAGAGAAGCTATGAGAGAAGTAGAATCTGACATTAATGAGGGTGTTGACATTGTAATGATTAAGCCGGCACTAACATACTTGGATCTTATTGGTGAAACTAAAAGAAGATTTAATGTCCCAGTATCAGCATATAGTGTTTCAGGAGAATATGCATTAGTCAAAGGTGCAGCAATGCAAGGCTGGATAGATGAAGAAAATATGACAAATGAAATTTTACATTCAATTAAGCGTGCAGGGGCAGATATGATTGTAACATATTTTGCAAAATCAGCTGCAGCGTCATTAGTAAGATAAAATGAGAAACGACGAACGATTTGAAATAGAACGTGCAATAGATCTTTTACCACATGTCATAGGTGCAAGTTGGGCCATGACATATTTTCGTTTAATGAAAATAAAAAATCCTACAAAAGAAGAATTTAGAGAAAAGACAATTGAATACTTGGAAAAAATTCAACCATTGTTGGAATCTTTTTCTAATGATAAAATATTTTCTGAAATTCAAGACTACATTGGAACTAGATATGATCTTGAAGTTGAAAAAATAAAAAATGGTGAGAATAATGAAATTGAAAAGCGATATACACGGTATATCGAATATGGTTAAATTTCTAATTTTAAGTCATCTATGAATTTTTTTAGAATCATTGTACGTTTTCTAGCCTCAATTTTTGCAAATTTTGTATTCATTTGTTTTTCTAACAGAAGCAATTTTTTGAAAAAATGATCTAATGCCCATTTTTTATCGTTAAGGGTTCTTTTTTTGGCAAGAGGATCATTCGGATTATAGAATGGTCTATTTTTTACGCCACTGACACAAAATGCTCTAGCTATACCAATAGCACCTATTGCATCTAATCTATCAGCATCTTGCAATATTCTCCCTTCAATAGTTTTAGAAATCTTTTTTTTAGTAAAACTATGATTACGTATTGCTTCTGCTATAATATTAATTTCTAATTTAGACATCTTTAATTTTTTAAGAATTTCTAATGATTTTTCAGCACTTAAATCGGCTGAAGATTTTGAACTTTTTCTTGATTGTGATTTCTTAACAATATCATGTAGTAATACTGAAATTAATACCAATTTTTTATTAACATTTTCAGTATCACAAATTTTTTCTGCATTCTTATACACCCTCATAATATGTTCAAAGTCATGAGAAGGATCATTCTTGAGATATAATTTTTCAACATATTTTTTTATATATTTTATTTCGTTCATAGTCTCCACAACCTGGGTTTAACTAATTTGAATTTTCTTGAAATCAATAATAAATTCCAATCAATACATGTAAAAAATATGACGACACTTATTCCTAATACATCAGCAACGAGTATCCCAATGTAACGATCCTCAAATAATTCAATGAAAGGTGTTAAAACGATTTTACTGATTGAGATCATTATATAATATGATATTACTCGACCGAGCCAAAATCCTAGATAAAGTCCAAAACTTTTTGCTCGCATTAGGCCATATGCAATAAATAGCATATTACTTGGTAAGGGTGTTGCTGCAAATAGAAATGATGAAATTATATATCCAAATTTTTTTCGATTTAAAAAATTTCCAATTGAATCCAGATTAGTTTTTTGTTGGTTTCCAACAACACTTCTAAAGTAGCCACTAACTACTTTTAGTAAAAATCTACCTATAGTTGCACCTGTAGCACCTATCAAAGATAAAGTAATAGGATCAAATGATTGGTCCAAAACAAAAAAAGATGATAAAATTATCCATGTAGGTGGCATTAATAGTGGTGCTGCATTAACACCTATGAGAAGTAAAAAAATTCCCGCATACGAATATTCAGCAATAGATTCAAACAGATTCGACATAAAGTATATTGAAATATTCAGCATCTAAATATTATCCATATGGAATGAATTTTTTATTAAAAAATTCATGATATGAAATAATTCAGAAATGGATTAATGATGCAAAATCTTTATAACAAAAAAAGTACATGTTTATCTGTGACTAAGGAATCTTGGAAATGTTTTAGATGTAATTTATTTTTCGATGATTTATCACATGCCAAAATCCATGAGGATTTGACAAATCACAAGGTAACAGTAGTTAAAAATATCGCTGCATAGATTTTTGAGAAATATTTATTCAGAGTGGAGGGGGTGGGATTTGAACCCACGAACTCCTAAGAGAAAGGATATCTTATTCAAAGATCTTGAGTCCTTCTCGGTTGACCGGGCTTCGATACCCCTCCAATAAAGATGATTCTAGATTTTAACATATAACTTCTTCAATAAAAATTTCTTTTTTAATAAGAAAAAATAAAGTTTATAATCATTTACCAAGTAATTTTTTCATGCCAACAATTAGTGAGGTTAATTCCCTTAATGCACCATCCAAAGTGGAAGGAAGTGTTAAAGGAAAAATAAAATCTAAAGAAGAAGTTAGGAATGTTAATTCTAAATCTGGTGGAGCATTACGAGTTTGTGATGCAATCTTGGCTGATGACTCGGGTGAAATTGGTATGTCGCTTTGGCAAGATGACGTAGATAATGTTAAAGTTGATGATACGGTTGAAATCGTAGATGGGTATCTAACCGAGTTCAGAGAACAGAAAAAACTAGGTAAAGGTAAATTCGGAAGAATGTTGATAAATCCTACTGACTAAAATAAAACTATTTTTTTAATTTTTTTGCTTTTCTTGTCTTTGGTTTAGCTTTTGCTTTTCTTGTCTTTGGTTTAGCTTTTGCTTTTCTTGTCTTTGGTTTAGCTTTTGCCTTCTTCTTCAAAATTTTAGACAATTCGGATGAAATCTTAACAAGTCTATTTTTAGTAGAGTTCTCACGAGATTTACTAGAATTAAATTTTTTTGCTGTTACTTCGACCTTGTTCTTGCTAGTTTTTACCATTTTAACTAATGTAGGTTTTGATTCTAGATTTTTCTTGATTTTACTAGAAATTGTTAATTTTGATTTGTTATACTCATCAATTGATTGTTGTAATTTTTTCTCCATTGACGTTCGTTGCTTTATTTCATTCTTGATATCGTCTATAGTACTAAGAATGATTTGTAATCTTGATTCGATTGAGTGTTTTTCTTCCTCAGTGTTTGCAAAATCAGATTCACCTTCTAATTGCTCTTTGCTTTGTGTCTCTAAGCCTAATTTCTCAATAGCCGCATTCTTTAACCTTTGAACACTTTCTATCTGGGCTATTTTTTGGTTAAGAATTTGACCTAGATCTTCTGCCTGCTCTCTTGAAGAACTAACTCTTTTCTGTAATGATGTTAATGATGATGAATATTTTCTAGAAGCTGCTTTTGCCTTCTTAAACTCCTTTTCACTTGAACGTCTTATTTTACTTAATTCTAATTTCTGTTTTGTAAGTTTTTTTGCAGTTGATACTAACGTTGCCATAGAAAAATTAGATTTTTTCTATCCTTAAATTTATGTAAGTGTTAGGTTTTGACTTTCCAGTAAAGAAATTTAACACTGTTTCTTGGGTTAGTTATAAAAAATATTAGTTAGTCTATTAAAATTCTAATATGGACTTCCATCCATCACAGATCCCAATCAAACAAATATTTGAGGTTAAAGATGAGAAAGATGCGTCTGATGCAGCTCATCAGATGGTTAAGATCGGTTTTTTTTCTGAAAATAAAGGCTTCAAAGTAATTATGCCAAAAAATGATGATAAGATCGCTAAACGGATTGGTTTCATTGTTCTAACAACTGTAAATTATGAACTACGAAAAACAGACCAGGATCAAAATATTCGACACTATACTTACCATGAGAACAAAGAGAACTATGCAATAGTTTTGGTTAGTCTAAGTGTCTTAGAAAATTTAGGTTTTGGCTGAATTGAAAATTTGTGATAATCTCAATTTATTTGAAACAATTCCTGCAAGAAATATACCTAGAATTGTACCACCTATTACATCAAGTGGGTAATGCTGAAGAATGTAAATTCTACTAAAAGAAATCAATATTGGGTATATCCAAATTAGATTCCACCATTTTGGAAATCTATCAGAAAGTACATAGCCAATAACAAATGCAAATATTGCTGCACGCGCAGCGTGACCTGAAGGAAATCCTGCTGTCCAGCTCTTACCTTCACAGAATAATGAGAAGCTGTCAGGTTCAACTGGCATTGGAAATTCAGTTCCTTCCCAAGTTAAGAATGGCCTGTCTCTATCAATACCACATTTTATGTAACCTGTCAGTATTGTGGAAATAACTAGCAAAATTAAAAGCGTCATGCCTATTCTTCTAGTCCTACGAATAATTAGTAATATTACACTAAATGGAAGCATAACAAATACGTTACCTGATTCTGTTACTAACCATATACCAAGATCCACTAGATTATTTCCAGAAGAATCCTGAACCAAATTCATAAAATTTTTCTCAGATTCAAAGGTAACCTCAGATAATGCAATGATTGAACATATCAAAAATGCAGCAAGTAATAGAAAAAATGGTCTAGAGCGAATGCCAAACAACATATTTTGCAATTAGTATCTAAATTATTAGTAATCTCACATATAATATATGAACTATGAAATAAGAAACTGAAAATCAAATTAAAATTTGGATCGGATAAACGAATTTTAACTAGATTGAAAGAGAAAAAATGTGAAGATTAGAACAATAAACGATTTCGATGTTAAAGGAAAGACTGTTCTTCTGAGAGTTGATATGAATGTACCAATAGATCCTGATACTAAGCGAATTACAGGGAACAAAAGAATTGAAGATGTTGCTATTACAATCAAAGCTCTTGATGGTGCAAAGATTGTAATTATATCTCATCAAGGTAGAGTTGGCAGGGACGATTTTGTTGGAATGGAAAATCATGCAAAAGAGTTAGAAAAATTCTGTGGTAAGAAAGTTAGGTATGTTTCTGATGTAATTGGAACTCATGCTCAAAATGAAATTAAAAATATGAATGACAATGAGATAGTTTTACTAGATAACCTACGTCTTTGTGCTGAAGAAAATTATGAATTCACATTAGAAGAAAGTGCAAAAACAATAATGGTTCAACGATTAAAAGATCTATTTGATTTATTTGTACTTGATTCATTTCCAAGTGCACATAGAACACATCCATCACTTGTAGGATTTGCTCAAGTTCTTCCTACATGTGCAGGTAAATTAGTTGAAAAGGAGGTTAAAGAATTAGAAAATATTCTAACAGTTGCAAAATCACCTTTTGTAATAATTTTGGGAGGTTCAAAAGTTGATGACAGATTACGATCACTGAATATGCTAATTGCAAAAGAAAGAGCTGATCATGTTCTACTAACAGGTCTAATAGCAAATGTATTTCTTCGTGCACAAGGACGAATTAAATTTCCACTAAATATTAAAAATGAAGAAAAATTAGTTTCAGATGCACATGCACTTATTGGTCAATACCCAGATGTTTTTTCAACTCCTGTTGATATTGCAGTAAACAAAAATGGGGAAAGAGTGGAAATTGATGTTCGTGATCTAAACAAAGATGATCAGATTTTTGATGTAGGTCAAAAAACGTTAGATTACTATTCAAAAATGATTTTCGGGGCAGGAACTGTATTTATTAGTGGACCAGCTGGTTTTTTTGAAAAAGAGAATTTTCAATTCGGAACAAAGTCTTTACTAGAATCTGTAGCAAATTCGATGGCGACGTCGATTGTGAGTGGTGGTCATCTTACTTTTGCACTAAAAAAATATGATTTGGCGGATAAGGTTAATCATGTTAGTACTGCAGGAGGCGCGCTAGTAAGATACATCACAGGACAGAAACTTCCCATGATTAAATGCCTTGAAGATGCTGCAAATGGAAATAATTCTAAAGATTAACCTTACATTCATGGTTAGGACAAATTCTAGATTCATCCTTACCTAAGTACACATCACTATTACAAGAATTACAATGAATTTTTTCTATATCATCATAAAGCTTGAACCATTTAGTGGTAAAGTTTTGTGCGATGCAACGCACAAACCCATCATCTTCAATTTTTTTAAATTCATCTTCTAAATTATCAACTGTAATTGATTGGTCAAAACCATCACTTTTTTTCAAAAATTCAAGAATTTGATCATTGTTAAACCTAACATCTAGATCATTAAAATTATCAAAAACAATCCTTCTAATTTGGAGTTCTGTCAGATTATTCAATAAAGATTTGCAGCCTCATCCTTCAAATTTCCTGCAGATTCAACATCATTCATTTTTTCAGCAAAATAAGAATAAATTCCATATTTTAATGCCTTTAATGATAATAATGCACATTTTATTCTAACAGGGCTAGTTTTGATTAGATGTTCTAAACCTAATTCAGAAAGTAATTCATCTTTTTCAAATTTCTTAACATCATCAAGATCCTTTCCTTTAATCATTTCAGTAAGTACTGAAGAGCATGCCATACATATTGCACATCCTTTTCCATCGAATTTAACATCAGTGATTTTTTTATCGTCAATATTGAGATAAAGATCTATGCTGTCACCACATAAAGGATTGCTATCATGCCTGTGAATATGTGGCTCATCAATTTTTCCATAATTTGATGGATTACGAGAATATTCAATAATCATCTCTGTGTAGATTGGATCACCACTCATAGTTTAAACACCTTAGCAACATTCTGTAATGATTCAATTAGTACATCAATTTCCTCTTTTGTTGTATAGATGTAAAAGCTCGCACGGTTAGTTGCAGCAACATTCAATTTTTCCATCAATACCTGTGCACAGTGATGCCCAGATCTGATTGCAACACCATCTTTGTCAATAATAGTTCCAACATCATGAGGATGAACATCATTAAAGTTAAAGGAAACAACACCACCTCGCTTTTCTGGTTCTTTAGCACCATACAACGTGATTCCTGGTACCTTCTCCATCTGTTCCAGCGCATATTTCGTTAATTCTAATTCATGATTTCTGATATTCTCCATGCCAATTTTTTGAAGATATTCAATTGCAGTTTTAAAACCAATGACATCTGCAATATTTGGTGTACCTGCTTC
>ENA-UPTF01000285-UPTF01000285.1-marine-metagenome-genome-assembly--contig:-NODE-285-length-36273-cov-2.868881_pt1 | contig 36273 bp, 38 predicted proteins | sample MGYA00238166_ERZ767019 | MGnify/ENA primary metagenome ERZ767019 (study PRJEB28930, sample SAMN06266391) | marine metagenome | isolation source: Sea water from 250 m depth | place: Atlantic Ocean | study... | reverse complement strand
CGTCTCGAAAACTCCGAAGGTCCACTAGTTATCTGTGATGGCGTGGAGTAATTAGCCAGCAAACGCGTAGGACACAATCTATATAGGTCGAAGCTTTCATCGGTTGACGCTGAGCCGTTGCTACTTGTCCGCGCGCATCAATAAAGCTGCCAGATAAGTCGTAATAGGTAGAGCCGCGACAAGCCCGATTGACCCGCACAAGGTCCTGACTAGCTCAATAGCAATCAATTCGGAGTTCGCAACATCACCAAGAGACTGTTCAGAGACAGCGAACAATAGAAGTAGAGGGATGCTCGAGCCCGCATACGCCAATAAGAGAGTATTGACTGTTGATGCGATGTGTTCTCTCCCGACGCGTAGCCCAGAGATCATCAATTGCCTCGTCGATAACTCGTTGTTGCGAGCGCTGAGTTCAAGCACCGTGGCCGCTTGAGTGACTGTCACATCATCTAGGGCACCCAACGCGGCAATGATGGTGCCCCCCAAAAGGAGGCCTCGTACATCGAGACTTTCGGCCAAGAACGGCAACACAAAGGCTTCTTCACTTGAATAGCCAGAGAATTTCGCTAACTCAAAAAAGATCCAGGAAATACCCAGTGTCAACCCCAAAGCGATCAGAGTTCCGGCGAGCGCAACCGTTGTCATAAGACTAAAGCCGTGAGTGAAATACAAACTGAAGTAGGCAATCGCTGCCGCAGCTACCACGCAGACCAAGACAGGGTCGTTTCCGTCAAGAACTGACGGCGCAATAAATTTGACCAGCATTAGGACGGTTCCACCCATGGCGAACAGTGCCAGCAGACCACGAACCCTGGCTAAACAAATAACCGTGACCGCGAATAGCAGGATGAGCCACCACAGAGAGCTCATCCGATCTCGATCTTGGTAGTAGTAGGAGTTTGTAACGGAGTCGAAGCCCAAAATCACATTGTCGCCGGCAGCTAATTGCGGAAAGGTCGGGTCAAATGAGGTGTTCACTTCAGGTAGAACGACTAACGAACCGCTTTCGAGACCCTCTTGCACAACAACGGTTACGTTGCGGCACATCTCAACTTCAGAAGAAATTGAATAGCCACAGATGGATTCACTAGCTTCATGAACTGTTGCCTTAAGCAAATCTGAAGTTAAGGCGATGTCTTCAGCGTTCCTTTGTATTTCTTCAGATCTTTCGTTGTTGGGCCATAGAGCGAAAATACCGATAAGTGTGGCGACCGCTGCAATCATCAGCATTGCGGCGATGAGACGAAAGACCAGTGACTTCCTCACACTGTCTAATCCCGGAGGGGGAGATGACGAGTGAGCGTGAGGAACATTGTGTGACTCAAATTCGTTTTGACTCATTCAACCTTCCAAGTTGGAGCATCTCCTTGTTCAGGGTCTCGGGCCCCAAGGAGCTGACTGCATGAGTTGTATTTCTTGTCTTTGTAGTAAAGGTCGGAGCTGAACGGCGAAAGCCATAAAGTCCTCGTCGTTAAATAAATTGTTCCAAAATGTGCGCCGTTCGGCGTCGCTACTGAAGCGCCACAGATGAATGAGTTGGTGGAGTGGCCCGGTGTCCGAGACGAAGTAGCCGACTAGGAAATCAGAGTGACCTCCGGCTTCAAGGGCAGGCCATCCCTCGTTGGAGTACAGCTCAAGGACCTTGCCCATTTGGCCGACGTTTACGTCGTAGGTCCGCCGTTCGTACAGTTCTAGCTCACCCATGGACAAACCCTAGCCTGCTCAAATTATTCCGACCTTGTCTCTGACTTGACGTGTCATCAATGAGCGGTCGCTGATCGCTGCTGGTCTCAACGAGTCCACTCGTGATGGACGTCAAGATTTCTGTAAGTGACGTCAGTCGTGGCTTGTGCCTCAGCTGCACCTTCTTGAGTAGCGTCTAGTTCGTTGTTGTCTGTCGCGGAATCCCACGATTCGAACTCCACGATGCTCACAATCTTGTCGGGAGCATCGCGATCAGCACAAAGGATGAGCTTCTTAACCTTGGTGTCGTCGCCGGTACTTTCGAAATAGCCCTCAATTTCAGCCCGGGCTTCTTCCATGTCTCCAGATTGCTCCACTACCTGAATAAATTTCATCATTTCACCTTCGTAAGATCTGATTGACATTGAACTTAACGGTTTGGTTCTAGCAGGCCTTTCATTTCGTTCCAAAGCAGCCTTCAGGACAGATGATTTGATATGAAGCTGAATCAGCTTGAAATAGAAAAGGCTCAGCGGACACAAAATGCTTGCCATAGATGATCTAATTAGGTTTAGCCCCCATCAGCAATTGTTTAGGAGCCTGAAGCTAGATGTCCTCGGAAATTAATGACTTAGAACGATTGATTGCGTTACGCGATTCAGGCGAAATTGACGAAACAGAGTTCAACACCTTGAAACAGCAGTTGTTGACCCCAGCAGAGACCGAACAGCCAAGCAGTGAAGAGCGCAAACAACTAGTAGGACTCACAGTGGTAGTGACGCTGCTGGTTTGTGGAGCGGTGTTCGGTATCTACAAAGCTGTGTCTGGTTCATCAGAGGACAGACCCTCGGAAGAACAAGTGTTTATCGACCGATTTGTTTCAACTGGAGTCGCAACTGATTTCGGCGGACTAGGCGAAGTCGGATTTGGGTCCTCAGATGCCCGCTGTGTCGGCGGAAGTCTTGTTGATCGAGTGGGCATGGATGCTCTGAACTCCACAGGTGTCGCTTGGCTCACCTCAGATGAACTACCGCCCGAATTGACGACACCGTTCCTTGAATCAATGAGCGACTGCGTTGACCTTAAAGAACTTGCGGCAATCGGAATGGCAGAAGGCGCTGAAATCGATGTGGCAGTGCTGGAATGTGCATTAGAAGATCTCTCCGAGATGGAATTGATTCAGCTGCTGTCCCTGCCAGCAGACGAGCTCGATGAGGACGCTGCAGCCCGAATGCTGTTTCCAGTGATAGGGAACCTGTTCGATTGTGCGGCCGAATTACCCGGTGTCGACCTTGATGAACTTATGGATTTTGACTGGTAGAACCGCTTTGTCGACCCACATATGATCCATAAAAGTGGACAGCGCCGGCGATGATGCAAGCCCAAGCCCCCCAGGCTAAGAACGAAGTTTCAAGGATCAATTTCAACAGCAGAGCGGCCGACATGACCGCATTTATGATGAAAAGCACCTCTTCCCAACTTTTGCCTTGAGGGCTTTCGGGAAGTTTGTCGGTACCGAGTACTTGAGCGAATGAGACGAGGAGAGAAATCGCTACCGCAAGGAGGGCGACAATCCCCAACAGAGCATTTGGTGCTTGAATCGCCGATTGGGATAAGCCCCACGATCCGCTCCCGAATTGGTGCCATGGAGCGAAAATTAAGAGCACAAAGAGAATTGGGCCGCTGGGCAACATCAATTGAAAACGGCGATCAAGGTTTTGAAAATCCATATCCATTCCTCTGTTTCGGAAGCCAGGTATCCAGTGATGATACGGGATAGATGAGGTTTAGAAAGTGAATTCAAGCGTCGCTGGGCTTCCGAATGTCTGAATCGCTGCTGGTCTAAAGTCATGAGATGCCTGGAGATATCACCACTGACACCGTTAACGCCTTTGTCGACGATTGCTACCCGGAATTAGGTAGCCGTTGCGTTGATATCGGAGACAAGTTCGCGATCGCCGAATACGACCTAACAGAGGTAGCTCGACGTCCAGGTGGCTACATCTCGGGACCGGACCAGTTTCGACTAGCTGACGGCGCCCTCTGGTTCTTGGCCTTGAGCGCTACAGGTCAGCTTGAAGAGATGACGGTAACGAGCGAGCTTTCGATCAGATACCTGCGGCCCGCTGTTGGCGAAAAGCTCTTTGCCCGGGCCGAACTGGACTCGAAGAGCAAGCGAAGTGTCGTTGGGTCAGTATCGCTGTGGTGCGACAATGAGAAAGAGAAAAAAGTTTCCGTTGCGCAGGGGACCTATTCAGTGCCGCTGGCTTAGATTGGACTGACTTAGCTAGCGTTTCCGTCACGCAAATAGAATTGAGTGGAAACTTTTTGCAATCAGCAGGGGGCATAGGGGTGTTAGATCGCTTTCGAATTCTTGACCTAACTGACGACCGGGGCCACTTCTGCGGAATGATCTTGGCGCAATTAGGTGCTGAAGTCATCGCGATCGAACCGCCAGGAGGTCAACGGTCCAGGCATCAGGGGCCCTTTGCCGGAGATGTGCGAGACCCAGAGAAGTCTCTAACTTACTGGGCGTACAACCGAGCGAAGCAGTCGCTGGTGTTGGATCTTGACGAGAGTGGAGACCTTGAACGCCTTGAAGAGTTAGCGGCAACAGCTGATGCCGTCGTCGCATCAGACGGCAGCAACGCAGATCTAACTTCGTTAAGTAGAAAATACCCGCATCTCGTAACTGCGTTTATCTCAGGTTTTGGTGGGACCGGTCCCAAATCGGATTGGGCAGCAAGCGACATCATCAATACTGCTGCAAGTGGGACAATGGGCATCACAGGTGACCGCGATCGGCCCCCCGTTCGATTGTCGCTGCCACAAACTTGGCATTTCGCAGCCTCCGATGCTCTGTGCGGAATTTTGTTGGCGTTGAGAGAACGCGAATCTTCGGGCCAAGGGCAACACGTTGACGTTGCAGCCCAACACAGTTACTTGATCGCATCGCAATACCAAATGCTCTACCCATTTGTAGGGGCACCAAGCACACGACGGCTGTCGGGCGGCGCGGAAATCGGGCCAATCACCCTGAAGTTGGTGTACGAGGCAGCCGACGGCTACGTGTCGATTGTCTTCTTGGTCGGCCCTACAGTTGGTCCCTACAACACTCGACTGTTCGAATGGATGGACGAGGAAGGAATGTGTCCGGATGAATTTCGAGACGTCGATTGGATCGGGTTCGGCACACAACTTCTCTCCGATCCAGCAGCACCAAGCATTTTGAATCGAGGTGCCGAGGTAATCAACGAGTTCACTAAAACGAAAACCAAAGCCGAACTCTTATCTGGAGCGTTGGAACGTAATCTCTTGCTCGGTCCCATAACGACGACCCGTGAACTCTTAGACATGGAACATGCAGCCGAAAGAGACTTTTGGCGTTCTATTGATGGCGTTCGATTTGCGGGGCCAATAGCACGACTTTCTGACACGACGCTAGTCACAGCAACTGCTCCACCCAAACTTGATCAACACAACTTGGTTACAAGACAACAACCCGCAGTTCCGGCTGACCCAAACCCCACCAGTGGCGTTGACCCAATGAAGGGAATAAAAGTCCTAGATATGACATGGGCTATTGCAGGTCCTTACGCGTCGCGCATCATGGGTGATTTCGGGGCTGATGTTCTGCGAATCGAATCAGAACTAAAACCCTGCATCATGCGGGGAGCTGGCCCCTTCGTAGACAACGAAGCCGGCGCAGATAATTCGCTGAGCTACCTGAGTATCAACGCATCAAAGCGCTCTTTAGCGATTGATCTTCGAGATCCACGATCAATCCAAATAATGGAGGAACTAGTCGAGTGGGCCGACGTGCTCATCGAGTCATACTCGGTAGGAGTTATCGGTCGCATGGGTCTCGGTTATGAGCATCTAAAAACGGTGAACCCCGAACTGATCATGGTGTCGACCTCACTGATGGGTCAGACCGGTCCCATACGAGAGATTTCCGGCTTTGGCAATATAGGAGCAGCAGTCGCCGGTTTCTTCCCGTTTGGCGGTTGGCCCGACAGACAGCCATGCGGACCTTTCGGTGCTTACTCCGACTACATTTCGCCTCGTTTGACACTGGCCCTCGTCCTAGCTGCACTCGATGAACGTCAGCGTTCAGGTCACGGGCAACACATCGACTACTCACAGATGGAAGCTGCAGCGCAGCTGTTAAGTCCCGCATTCCTAGCCGACGAAATTAATGGAGTGGAAGGCAACAGAATCGGAAATAGCGACGCTAATTTCTGCCCCCACGGGGCTTACCCTGTCCTCGGGGATGATCGGTGGATTGCAGTTGCCTGCGAAACTCAAACCCAATGGGAGGCCCTAAGTCAGGTCATCGGAGCGCACCATCTGGCTTCGTTGACCTCCGAGGAACGTAGAAAGCAACACCAAGAAATTGATTCCTTGATATCTGGCTGGACCAGCCAACAAGATGGAATCGCAGTCGAAACACAGCTCCAACAACTCCAAGTTCCGGCCCACAGAGTCCTTTATGCACCTGAAGTTGCCGTCGATCCTCAGCTGCGATTCCGAAAGGCCTTTAGCGAAGTAAGCCATCCACATCACGGACAAGTATGGGTAGAAGATTCAGCAATACACCTGTCGCGAACCCCAGGAATGGCTCGCTGGGCGGCGCCACCGGCAGGGGAACATCTGTACGAAGTACTCACAGATATCCTCGGTCGTGACTCAGACGAAGCTGCAGAACTCATAGCAACGGGCATTTTTACCTGACGCAATACCAACGACTAGAGAGAAACCTTGTGACACCCGATTCCTACAGAACAGCATTCAACGAATCCACCACACGGATCGCGGAACTTGCAGATGAAGACCACGAAGTCGTCATTCCCCATATCCCCAGCTGGACCACAAGCAACGTCATCATCCACGTCGGTTTAGTTTTCTCTTTCGTCGATCAATCAATTCGTCAGGGAGCCCCTGTCGGTCAGCAAGGCGTAGCAGCATGGGCAAATGACCCGGCCAACCAGCCGGACACATCTGAGCTGAGTCCGTGGTTTCAATCGGTCGCCGACAACCTCAACGACGCGATATGGATGCACCAACCTGATGATCAGGTGTGGACCTCAAGTCAGCAGATACACACTGCAAAGTTCTGGATGCGTCGAATGACTCAGGAAGCAGCGATGCATCGATGGGACATAGAGGCTGCCCACGGAGACACTCAACCAATCAATGCCGAACTAGCCGTAGACGGCATCAACGAATTCTACGATTTCTTTATAGCCGAGCGTCTACCCAAAGCATTCTCAGGTGATGGATCTGTTCATCTTCACGCAACCGATGCTGAAGGTGAATGGATGGTCACCCGGAAAAGTGATGGAATTACCGTGGAAAAAACGCATGGGAAAGGCGATGTTGCCGCCCGAGGGTCAGCAAGCGATTTACTCCTGTTCGTCTGGAACCGCAAGCTGCATACAGCCCTAGAAACCTTCGGAAATACCGAACTCCTAGAGGAACATCAACGCCTTTTACAGATTTAAGCAACAATCTTGTGATGAACTGGACCCGGAGGGAACAATGGAATCGACTTCAATAACAGAGTTGCTATGTCAACAACTCGACGACGCAGAGTTTGGGAAAACGGGGCGACGTTCATTTTTTGAGTACCGCGACACCGGGTTAAGCGACCTCACCAATGGCGACTACCGAGCTCAAGTGATGAGAGCTACAGATGTTATGGACACGACAGGATGGCACTATCACCAATGTGATCTGCAATTCGTTTATGTCTTAAACGGCTGGGTAGACCTGGAATTTGAAGGAGGTCGCACAGAAAGAGTTGCCGCTGGTGCCGCATTGTCGATCCCACCGGGGATGGTTCACAACGAAATTAGTTGCTCACTTGACTTTGAGGCTCTTGAAGTAGTTGCTCCGGCGCAGATGGAAACCATTCCCTGCGACCCGCCTGCCTAACGTTCTCTAACCAACAGCAGCAGCAGCGGTATCTATTGCTTGCCGAGTGACGGTGACCATTTGATCGATGTGACTTTCTTCGACGATGAACGGTGGACCGAACATCACGGCGTCATCAAATATTCCTGAACCAGACGGGTACACCCAGACGTCATTCTCAAGAGCAAGGTTTGTGACCGTTTCAGCGAAGGCCGCCGATCGCGGAAATGGATCTCCGGTCTGCCGGTCAGCTACGAGGCCCAACCCCTGCAATAGACCGCGACCTCGAATACTGTCGACGTTCGGGTGATCCTGGAATTCTTCTTCAAGTCGCTCTCGCAGCAGTTGGCCCATAGTGGCTGCTTGAGCAACCAGGTTCTCTGTTCTCACTATCTCAAGAACTTTCCTTGACACCGAGCAACAAAGATCGTGGCCGGCAAAGGTATAAAACATCAACGCGAGATCTGTTTTCCCAATGGGTTCCACAACATCGCGGCGACAGTAGACCCCGCCAATGGGCACATATCCGCCCCCGAGTCCTTTACCTGCAGCGATGATGTCAGGTGTGAAGCCAAGCGCCTCGTGACCCATGGTCGCGCCGAGCCGCCCAAAGCCGGTCATCACTTCGTCGGCTATGACCAGGATGTCGTGTTGGGCACATATTTCTGAGATCCGCGTCCAGTAGTTATCCGGAGGCACATAGGCACCCGCAGCGGCACCGATCACAGGTTCTCCGATAAATGCGCTAATGGTTTCGGCGCCCTCGATTTCAATAACTTTTTCTAATTCTTCGGGATCACGATGGCTGGTCTTAGGCATAGATGGAAGTAGTTGTTCCAATCCTTTGCGTCTTCGGTCGTGAGAACCAGCAGCTAACGCCCCTACTGTCGCTCCGTGATAGGACACGTCGCGCCCAATTACTTTGTGTCTTTCAGGTCTGCCACATGCAACATGATGGAGTTGAGCGACCCGCAATGCTGCGTCCACAGACTCAGAACCGCCGCTAACAAACACACAACGCCATGAGGGGTCAGGAAGCCAATGATCGCTTACCTCTTCGACTAAGCCGACCCGGGATTCGGTCGCGAAGACCGGCACCACGTAATCCAAGTGGCTTAAAGCATCTGCGGCAACTTGGGCTATCTCTTGCCGACCGTGACCAATATTTGTGACGATGGCTCCACCGCCCGCATCAAGGATTCGACGCCCATCTGAAGTGTGCAACCAGACACCCTTACTGTGAGTTACCAACATGGGAGATGGGCCCGGCACTAGCGGAAAACGAGATACATCCATGATCAAAGAGTACTTCCATCCACGTTTTGAGGCACGGGTCATGGTTCACTAAAAGTGTGCGGTACCTCACTCGACCGATCGTCGCGGCGCTCGTCGCCCTTTTCATCGTTGCTAACGGCGGTGGTGTCGTGGAACTTGTCATCGGAGCGGTTGTGTTCACCCTCATAGACCTTGGTTCCCGATGCGTCGTCAAACGCCTTGGTCGGACGTAGATAGATCAACATTTAGGATTGTCAATTGACTCTTGACCAGATCGCAAATTGGGCTCAAATATTAGAAGCCGTAGTCCTGTCGTTATCGATTGTTTTCATCGGCGCCGAAGCTCGCCAAACATTGCAGCACACTAGGACTCAATTCGGGCACGGTCTCACAGATCGACTCTACGATCGGTACTTCACTATCTCTCGGGATCCAACCTTTAGTCAGTTCTTGATAAAGGACTGGTCTAGTGGCGATTTAGACGGAGAAGAATATTTTCGCGCCCTCAACCTATTGGGGGCCGACCTCATTGACCTTTTCGATACATATGACGCATGGCAAGAGGGCCTTGTAGGGAAAATGCATGTCGATATGCGCATGCAGCTCATCAAGCTGGGTGCCTTTCTTTCCCCGGTAGGAAGGTCAACGTGGGATCACTGGAAAATGACACGAGACCAGGAATTCCGGGAGTGGTTCGAAACTGAGGTCTATGGAGACGTGCTTTCGAGCTGAGAATCACGGGGCCCGTTCAAGAGTGCCTGATGCAAAGCGCTGCTCTGGTAGGCGTTTTCGGAGGCCTGACTCAGAACTACACACTAAATTAGCCGGCTATGCGAGCAGTCTTATGTAATCAATTTGGCCCACCAGAAGATTTAGTGGTGACTGAGGTACCTGATCCAAGCCCTGGACCCGGTGAAATACTCATAGAGGTTAAGGCGGCACCAGTCACCTTTCCCGACACTTTGATGTTGGAAGACAAATACCAATTCAAAGCCGATCTGCCTTACGTGCCCGGAGGCGAAGTAGCCGGCGTTGTCACGGCTTTAGGTGAAGGGGTGGACAACCTAGAGACTGGGGCTCGAGTTGTCTGCGGTTTGGGAGCCGTTGGAGGCTACGCGGAGTTAGCTGTTGCTAAGGCGGCGGCTGCGAGAACACTTCCAGATGGAGTTAGTTTTGCTGATTCGACAGGCTTGTTGTATGCCCACGGAACCACTTACTACGGTCTAAAACAACGCGGAAACCTTCAACAGGGCGAAACCCTTTTGGTTTTGGGCGCTGGAGGCCACGTTGGTCTGTCAGCCGTGGAGATCGGCAAGCTCATGGGAGCACGTGTTATTGCGGCAGCTTCCACTGAAGAAAAACTCGATCTCTGCAGAGAACGCGGTGCGGATGAGACGATCAACTACGCAGAAGAAAATCTTAAGGACCGAGCTAAAGAATTGACCGGCGGCGCTGGAGTGGATGTTGTCTACGACGTTGTTGGCGGTGACTACGCAGAACAAGCCCTTCGGGCAATCGGATGGGCAGGACGCTTCTTGGTTATCGGCTTTACAGCGGGAATACCATCGATACCTTTGAACCTCACGTTGTTAAAGAGCTGCCAAATAGTAGGAGTTTTCTATGGGGCGATGACAGCACGTGACCCCGAATTAGCAAATGAAATCGCCGAAGATCTCCTGCAGTGGGTTGACAGCGGCGAGCTACGACCTCACATTTCAGCGACATATGGCTTAGAGGGAGCATCAGAAGCATTGCGGAGCCTGATGGATCGAAAATCTATCGGCAAAATTGTTATTGAGCCCTAGAAGAACTTCGCAGATTTCACCAAGAATATGGGTGCTCACACCCGAACAATCTTGTGGTTTCAACCACCAACTATGAAACGCTGATGGGTTCCTTCTGAAACTACTGTCTCTCCGTGGGTGACCTTCACGTTGAATACGAGTCGTTTGCGGTCGATCTCGGCTAACTCGGCGGCCACCAGTACTTCCTCGCCTGAGGCGACCGCAGCTGAATGGCTTACGCAGATGTGAATGCCGACTGTTGTCTGATCACTATCTAGATGATTCTGTACTCCAAATAGACACGTGCCCTCGATTAGTCGCACCATGTCGGGCGTGGAAAGCACCTTGTTCGGTAGATGTGGCGGCGACATCTCGTCAGTCACTTCGACGCTGTCACTAAACAATTGGCCTGTATGCAGTTCACTCATGCCGTTGAGGCTAGTACCCACCAAGATTTTGAGACTCAAGAAACTTTTTGGGAGTGTCGATCAGCATGGTGTCGATTTGCTCGTTGCTCACGCCCGCCTCCAATAGAGCGGGGATCACATCTTTGCTTATGTGCAAGTAATGCCAGTTGGGGAGAGGCGTGAGAGGCACTTCACCTTCAATCCAATCTATGTAACACGATGCGTCGTGACTCAATACAAGTTGTTGTGCGTAGCCCATCTCACACAATTGGGCTACGACCTCAACCCGTTGATCAGTCGTCAAATAGCCATCAATCCCGAACCGGTCCATTCCGAGAATGCTGCCTGCATCCAAGAGTTGTTGGAGGTAGTCCAGATCGTTTGTATCTCCGCAATGACCTATGACCACTCGAGTGAGGTCCACACCTTCCTCGTCGAAGATGCGTTGTTGGTCGAGTCCGCGTTCGGCCTCAGCGTTTGTGTGCGTCGTGATGGGGCATCCAGTTTCGCGGTGAGCTTGAGCACAAGCTCTAAGTACCCGTTCTACGTCTGGAGTTAAGCCAGGTTTGTCGGTAGCGCACTTGATGACCCCGGCCTTGACTCCGGTGTCAGCGAAACCTTCGACAATGTCTTGCACGAAATGCGTAGTCAATGCGTCGACGTCTGAGCTACTGCGACGACGATAGTAGTGGGGAAGCTCATTGAAGGTGTACAGACCTGTGGCGCAAATGATCCTGAGGTCAATTTCTTTTGCGACTTGTTGAATTCGGGGAATATATCTTCCGAGTCCTATTGCCGTTGGATCAAGGATGGTGTCGATACCACTGTCCTTGAGTTCATTTAACCGCTTGATTGCGTCGTCTATCCGAAACTGCTCATCACCCCATTCTTGGGGGTAGTTCTGTTGGATTTCTGTAGAGATAACGAAAACATGTTCATGCATCAGTACTCGACCCAATTCAGAAGATTGGATTGGCCCGGTTGCGGTTTCCACCAAAAATGTCATGCCACCACTATTCCACTGTCAAGGTAAACGAGGATCCATCAGCGATTATTTCGATAGGAGTTTCACCGTTCATAGCGGTCCAACTAGAAGTCGTTCCGTCCGAACTGGTGAGAGTCCATTCCCCATCAACAGGTAACCGACGCACGCGCATTGAGGTCCGAGCCCCTTTAGTGGCGCTATTGCATGGACTAGCAGCAAGATGTAAAGCATCACCAGTCCACTGGGCTTGACTCATCGCCACTCGCGGAAAGTCGATACCTTCTACACACGGTTGAGTGTGCTTCGCTAAATCGGGGTTATTGAATATTTCAGCCCATGCCCCGGGACGACACACCCACCCAGCCATCACTCGAGCATTAGGTTGCCCACGTGGGTGGGGTTCATCGAAACCGAATCCGAAAGTGAATTCTCCGGAATCTTGGTCGAGGTGAGGTTCGAAGAGAGTGTCGCAGGCGTCCCAAAGTTTTTGCTTGACGGCACCTTCAGCGAATTCGCCGGTGAACCAGGCAAGCAGAACGCCTTCTTGAGCTTTCTGCAATTTGACGTCACCGTCGCCGAGGAGCCCCATAGCCGCAGCACCAAATGTCCATGCGGTCTCTGCTACTTCTCTACGTTGCGGTGCTAGGTACCAGGTGGGAGCTATGAGACCAATGGGCGTTTGAAGATGCTCGTCAACAACGGGGTCGTAATACAAGTCCATAGCAACGGCTTTATCTCCGTCCCAAGTGATGTAATTATCCGACGCGTACTCCCACCACTGATCGAAAGCAGAGTGGTAATTCGTGTCGAGGAGTTGGTCGTGGAGTCTCAGACCGAGACCGGCGCCAGCCAGTCAATAAGGCCAAATTTTTGTGTTTTCACAATGACAACCCATATGTCGACCATGCCACTGTTCAGCAAGGTGGCTCATAACCCCGGAATGAGTCCAACTGAAGGTGTGGTCTCCATCCCGAATCATTTCGAATGGTTCATTCCACTTTGAGTCATTGGAAACATACCGATGTAAGCCGAGTAATAAGCCAAAGAAACCTTTGAAGAAGAGCATCCCGTCAGCAGCCACGGGATCCATTTGAATCCCATATGGCTCAACGCCATTGGCCGTCCATCCGGGTACATCGTAATTTCCCCACAAATCTTGAGGTATAAGCGCCCGATACTGGTCTGGATAGTTTCCACGATCAGGATCTGTTCCGAATTGAGTCATCCAGTCCTCGGCTGCCCACCAAGACGTATGTCGAGATACCAGCTCGTCAAGCACTTTGCTGTAAACCTCGGTCCAAGCCGGAGTTCGGTCACTCATTAGGGCCATGGCATAGGCGGAATCAATCAAGTCGAATCGATGAAACGATGTCATCGGAGGGCCGGTGATGTTGTCCCAATGAGGGTGAGGTCGTCCGTCGCGATCCCAGTTATCTGGAGTTGTCGCCTTTCGATGTAAGTAGCGAAGCCATCCCAACGACCTTTGATCAAGAGGGTCCTGAGTCTCAGTTGCCATTGGTTGATCTCCTGGTAGCTGCGTTATCGGTAAGCAGTTTTAAATGGTGTTTTTTGATTTCGGGAGTTTGGCCCTGCACCAAGAGGAACAAGGATTCTCTGGCGAGTCGCTGTGCTTGTTGTTCAACAAACAATGCCGATCCGCCAACCGTGGCCACCAGAGCGGAAGTGGCTCGGACACAAAGATCACCTAAAAGGGCGCGAGCCTCAGGGAGCTCTTCCACGGTCGCTTTGTTGATTCTGTTTCGTGCCTCGCTGAGCTGTTCATCCAGGGGGCTGGGTCCCAATAAACGTGTGGCTCTAGACGTCACACCGAGAGGATTTGATCCGTTTGAGCGTAACCCGTACCGATATTTCTCCGCCCATTCGGAGAACCTCTCCACCGAAGTTACGGACCTTTCCGACACGGGGTGGTTGTCCAGTGTGAGTTCAACAGTGACCGCCGAATCAATAGCTGCTAGTGACAAACGACGGCTAGTCAGCGTCTCACAATCTTCAGCGTCAAGCATTGCCCACACGATCGATTCGCCATGACGGGCCGCTGTTAGCACCACGTCTATGTGTCCCCAGCCGGTAACGAAAGGAGCTGTTCCAGAAAAGAGCCACCCTTTCCCTTCTGGTTCGGCGCGAAGTATGGGAGTACCGGGTCGATTTAGGTGAGCGAAAGCGACCCCACCTCTGGACTCTCCTGTAGCAAGAGCTTCGGCCCAACGACCTTTCATGGGACCATTCGTTTCTGCCGCTGCTTTACTTGGCCCCGCGTGCTGTGCCCAGACGAAACTGGTTGTTAAACAGCCGCCCGATATGGCTTCGTGAACTGCCCACTGAGTTTGAGGTGAAACCCCTAAGCCACCAAACTCGGTTGGGACGAAAAGGCCATGAAAACCAGCTTCACAGATCAAGTCAAGCTGGGAAGCAGGCACTGTCCCTCCAGCATCAACTTCGAGCGCGTTAGGAAAAAGCTGGTTGTCCGCTAAAGCGATTGCTCGTTCAAGAAGTTCGTTATCTATTTGATTCATTTTCATCGAACAATTCGTAGACAACCGGTGAATAAAGGTGCCCCAAACCCCGCTCCACTATCTCACTGAAGCGGTCCCGAACTAAACGGGCACCAGCTGCATCTACATCAAGCTGATCGGCGAGAGCTAACGCGTAGTTGAGATCCTTTACGGAGTAGGTAGTAGGAAACCGATCCGCAGGGTACTCGCCTGTAGTCATGAACGAACCATGGCGTCGAAGAGCGAAGCTGTCAGCTGATCCCTGGCCAAGCAACTCGAAGACACGATCCCGGTCCACACCTGCCCTCGTTGCGATCGCCATGGCTTCCGCGAGAGCTGACACATTTTCAAATAAAACCATGTTGTTCATTAGTTTCATGACGGTTCCGGTTCCTACAGGACCACAGTATGCAACGTCAGAACCCATACATTCGAGCCAAGGCATTATGCGGCTAAATGTCTCTTTTTCGGCCCCAACGGTGATCGATAAAGTTCCTTCAATGGCGTTAGGTACTCCACGAGCGACCGGCGCGTCCGCGAAATAAGCGCCCTTGGCGGTGAGAGCTTCTGCCACATCGAGATTGACGGCCACAGTCGCCGTGGTGCAATCGACAACAACCTGCCCCGAACGAGCTTGATCACATAGTCCGCCTGGGCCAAGACAAACGGCACGCGTTTCGTCTTCGCCAGGGACACAAACGAAAACGATGTCAGCTTCGGTTACCGCAGCCAAACCTTCTGCCCCCACAGCCCCAGCACGCACTGCTGAAGCCACCGCATCAGCATTCAAGTCATAGGCGAGAACAGGCACAGGTGACTTCGCAGCTAGGTTGGCGCACATTGGGCCACCCATTGCTCCCAGACCAACAAACGCAACAAGATCTACCGATGAATCTGTCATCACAGGATTCTCTCTCACAGCGAGGGCTAGATGCCGCCATCTAGAGTGAAAAGAGGGCGTTATGACTGATACACAGCAAAAATCAGAATGGGACAACTCCGAATTCAGGGAATATTGCGCCGAAGGCGAAAAGAGAGCTTTCGAACTAGGTAACCGAGGCCCTATTCGATTCACCACTGAAGGACGTCTTCGCCCAGAGATCTTGGACGCGTACGAACGGTGCGGTTTCTACGTCTTTGAGGATGTCATCGGCGAAGACGAACTGCAAGAGTGTCGAAGCGAAGTGGATGAGCTCCTAGAACGAGCTCCCTGGCCACACCGAGAATCAGAAGTCGATCGCAATGGACGGCCAGCGTTAGGGCCGGAATTCGCAATCAACCCATGGATCATGACCAAACCCTTGAGCGACCCTGTGGGCGGTACGTCAGAAAACAACGGGAGACACCCGGTCAAAATGTTCGAACCGGAACCGGCAGCAGGCAGCCCAGTGCACGTCCCATATCTCGTCTCTGGATGCTTACAACTACTGCCGTCCTTCTTGAGAATTTCTGGTCACCCTGACATCTTGAGAGTCGCTGAAACAATAAATGGAACAGATTTCACGCCGTTCACCGAAGTACTTTTCGTCAAAGAACCTGAAATCGGTCCTTCGGTTTCGTGGCATCAAGACGGACAAATTCACTGGGATAGCCCGCACTGGGATTCAAATATTCATGGCTACAACGTCCAGGTCCAGCTTTACGGAAGTACTCCCGCAAACGGTGTATGGGCGATACCCGGGACCCACAGGGAAGGAAAAGTGGACATCGCTGCCCGGGTGTCAGAAAACAACGGTTCAGACTGGTTCGCTGACGCAGTTCCGCTGGTATGTCAACCCGGAGACGCCTTCATCACGAACCGGCAGACCGTTCATGGCTCTTTCCCGAATACTTCCAAAGATCGACGCATTACCGTCAATTTTGGTTTTCACCGGTATTCGTCAGTTATTGGTCAGACAGGAAAGCTAAGCGGCGACGGGAACCTGTACACAGAAGAATACGTGCGGCAAAGATGTCGCACTATTCCGCTGGCAATTGACGCCCGATCACAACGCTTCCCCCATGAGGAGCGTTACACATACCTACCTTTTGTAGGTCAAGAAGATGAACATCGCTACGGCCCTGAGACAATCCGAGATATCTTGAATGACTACAACCTTCAAGATCTTGGTATTTAACAATGACCCTTAGTCCCGAAGAGCAAATATTTTCCGACGCAATCGATGTAGCTAATATCCCGACGCTACTGATGGTGTTGGTACAACTAACCGGTGAACTTCATTGGTTGGAAGAACCGTACTTACCGAAACGACAACCGGGGTTAGGAGACAACGACACAGGCGGCCTCGAACCCCGTCACCAGCAAGAAGTTCGAGAAGCAGCTTTGGAGGCGATATTGGCGTGGCGCAACGGTCGTCCCATTGCGCTCCCTGAACCTGACTACGACCTCATAGTTCGGATGTTGAGCGTTTCGATGGCTGAGTCCGTTCCGACCGAATATGGCCAGTTCACTGCCGCGCAACTGGGTCAAGTCAAATTTCTTGACCATCAAGCAATCAGTTCCCCTCCCGATTTCAATGTCGTTGTTATCGGAGCAGGAGTTTCGGGTTTATGTGCTGCGATTAATCTCCAGATGCTTGGCATCAACTTCCAGGTGATTGAACGCAATTCAACGGTCGGGGGAGTTTGGTGGGAGAACAGTTACCCGGGTGCCGGTGTAGACACCCCAAACCACCTGTATTCCTACTCCTTCGCTCCTTACGACTGGCAAAAGTATTTCTGCCTTCGTGACGAACTGCATGGATACTTAGAACACGTCTGTGACAGTTTTGAGGTGCGGGACACCATCCGATTCGAAACCACTGTCGAACGAATCGAATACCAAAACCAGAAACAAAACTGGCTCGTAACACTTTGCTTGCCAGACGGAAGTCAAGAACAAACCGAAGCCAATGTCGTGATCAGTGCGGCAGGCATCTTCAACCCGCCCGTATCACCAGATATCGATGGTCTCGAAGACTGGGAAGGTGAGCAGTGGCATACGGCGCGCTGGCCCGAAACTGCTGACCTTCAAGACAAGAAGGTAGCAATTATCGGTAATGGGGCGAGCTGTATGCAGATCGGCCCAGAAATTCAAGACGAAGTGGAATCCCTCACTATCTTCCAAAAGTCAGTTCATTGGGCAGCACCGTTTGAACAATTTCGAAAAGAGGTGCCTGACCCGCTCCGCTTTCTTTTGCGAGAAGTTCCCCTTTACCGAAACTGGTACCGGGTTCGACTGGGATGGACATTCAATGATCGGATCCATTCGGCGCTCCACAAGGACCCGGATTGGGAGCACCCAGAGAGATCACTCAACGCCCAAAACGACGCGCATAGGGCGTACTTCACTAACCACGTCATTAGCGAATTAGGAGACCATGCTTCGGAGCTACTTGACCGTGTACTTCCGACCTATCCGCCATTCGGGAAAAGAATGTTGATGGACAACGGGTGGTACCGGATGTTGCGAAACCCGAAGGTCCAATTGGTAGATGAGCGCATAAGCAACGTTGACGCAAATTCCTTAACCACTGAAGACGGCAGCGAATATGAAGCTGATGTGTTGGTTCTCGCTACAGGCTTCGATGTCCTTAACTTTATAACCACCTACGAAGCGCAGGGCCGCTCAGGGACCTCCCTGATGAGTCAATGGGAACAAGACAATGCTCAGGCCTACCTCGGCACCGTGGTCCCTAACTTCCCAAATTTCTTCACTCTCTACGGACCGAACCTTCAACCCGGTCACGGTGGCAGCCTGATCTTTGTGGTGGAAATGCAGGTCCGTTACATCATGGATGTAATCCAAAAGATGTTGGACCAAAATCTTGGCGCTGTCGAAATCCGTCAAGACATCCACGACAGGTACAACGAAGATGTCGATCAGGCGCACACGCAGATGGTCTGGACCCACCCAGGTATGGAGTCCTACTACCGCAACGAACGTGGGCGTATCGTCGTGAACTCACCATGGCGGAACGTCGATTTTTATGCGATGACCCGAGAAGCAGACTTAAGTGAATACTTGACTGAACCAGTTGCCGAATTGGTAGCCGACTAACAGTTCAGTTCTTCTGCAACCGATGTAATCACAGTTGCCACATCCGCTTCACTGACATCAAGATGTAAAACCATTCTGCTGGTGTTCCCAGACCACCTAGTCAAAACGCCTCGATTCAATAACCGATTCTCTAAACCGGCACTGTCGCCGCTCACACGAACAAAAACCATGTTTGTGTTCTGCGCATCTACCTCCAAACCATCAATACCAGCAAGACCCTCGGCGAGAGTTTCAGCGTTGCGATGGTCGTCGGCAAGCCGCTCAATGTGATTGTCAATCGCATGTTGTCCCGCAGCAGCGATAAGGCCAACCTGTCGCATCGCCCCACCAAGCATTTTCCGCCACTTCCTGGCTTCATCGATCAACGCGTCAGAGCCTGAAAGCACTGAGCCGATGGGGGCACCCAACCCTTTAGACAGACACACCGACACAGTGTCGAACGGGCCGGCAACATCAGCTGGCTCCACCCCCAGGGCTACGGAGGCGTTCCAGAGACGAGCCCCATCAAGGTGATATCCCAAACCATTTTCGTCAGCTAGTTCGCGACCAGATCGTAGATCATCAAGACTAAGGACCTTCCCGTCAGTCGTATTTTCGAGACACAAAAGACGAGTCCTCGCGAAGTGAGCGTCATCGGGTTTGATCGATGACCGGGCAACAGCTAGATCCAGCATCCCTGATTCCAACATCGGCACGGTCTGAGGTTGGATGCTGCCGAGCACAGCAGCCCCACCTCCCTCAAACATATAAGTATGGGCATGGTCGCCTACTAAGTACTCGTCACCACGTTGACAGTGAGCCATTAACGCGCAGAGATTCGATTGGGTTCCCGAGGAAACAAAAACCGCTGCTTGTTTGCCAAGCAATTCAGCAACACGATTTTCCAGACGACGCACTGAAGGGTCGTCACCAAAGACGTCATCTCCCACTTCGGCGGTAGCCATTGCGTTGCGCATCGCCTCAGTTGGGCGAGAAACTGTGTCAGATCTTAAGTCGATCACCCTATTAATTTGCCACGCGGAGACGTCACACACATAGCCTTGCAGCATGAATGTAGTTACCGTCACCCCAATTACCCCAAGGATTGGGGCAGAAATAGGCGGCGTGGACCTACGCGAAGAACTCACCGAGGCGGCCGTTGAACAGATTCGTGAAGCCTGGTTAGAACATCAAGTCATCTTCTTCAGAGACCAGGATCTGACCCATGAGCAACACATAGCTTTCGCTGCCCGGTTCGGAGAGTTACATATTCACCCCACCGTCCCTCACCATCCAGAACATCCCGAAGTGTTGATCATTCATGCAGATGAAAACTCGCGATCTGTAGCTGGTGATGGTTGGCACAGCGACGTCACCTTCGAACAAAACCCGCCCTTGGGTAGCATTTTGCGGCTTACCGAGATTCCACCCAACGGCGGCGGGGCCACTTTGTTTAGCTCCATGTACTCAGCGTATGAAGCCTTATCGCCGGTCTTTCAAGAGTTTCTTGAGGATCGCGTCGCGTTGCATCGACTAGGCAAACTTCCTGGTCATCGACAAGACGAGACCCCACCTTCGGCTCAGCACCCTGTTGTACTTACCCACCCTGAGACCGGGAGAAAAGGCCTTTTCGTCAACCAAGGTTTCACCAAACGCATTGAGGACCTCAGTCGTGATGAGAGTTATGTGATCTTGCAGCACCTATACAAACACATCGAAAATCCCAACTTCCATGTCCGTTTTCATTGGTCCGAAAATTCCATAGCAATGTGGGACAACCGCTGCGTTCAACACCTTGCGACCTGGGACTACTACCCAGCGACCCGTCACGGCTACAGGGTGACTCTAAAGGGCTTCAAACCGAGTTAAGGACGAACAGCGCGTTTTGGGCGTTGCGCCAACTCCCGCAATTTTGGTTGAGCGAGATTCACAAAACGGCAAGCTAATGCTCTTGTTTCTCGAGGATCGATGAGATCCACCACATCTCCACGGTGAGCAGCTCTGAAAGGCGATCGGAGTCGAAGTAGACGTTCCTCAATGGCTTCTCTGTGGGCGTCAGGATCATCCGCATCCGCGATTTCGCGTCGGTAGGCAGCGGCAACCCCGCCCTCGATAGGAATTCCACCCCATTCCCCTGAGGGCCAACCAAAACGCAGGTTGATGCTGTCAGGTAAACCAATTGAGTTCGGAGCGTCTGCGGCAACGCCGTAACTTTTCCGCACCATGAACTCGACCTTAGGCACCTGACACTCGGCTGATGCAATGAGGGCACGAGCACCTCGACGCATCGTGGCGATTCGTTCGGCATGTGAGCCCAGCATGAAACCAGGCATGTCGAGGAAAATAAGTAACGGCAAGTTGAATGTGTCGCAGAGGTCAAGAAAGTGGGTGTATTTATCGGCAGCGTTGCCGTCCATCGCTCCAGCTTTACTCATCGGGTCACTACCGATGACGCCTACAGACCAACCATCCAGCCGAGCGAAACCTGTGATGAGGCCACTTGCATACAGCTCTCTCATCTCGAAAAAGTCGCCGTTGTCGACGACATGACGGATAAGAGCTCGAGCGTCGTAGCCCTGTCGGCGATTCGTGGGAACGAAATCTAGTAATTCCTGTGGCCTCCGCTCTGGGTCATCTCCTGTGTCGACCCGCGGCGCTACGTCTCGCACGGTGTTTGGCAAATAAGAAAGAAAATCTCTTATCTGCTGGAAAGCGTCGTCTTCGTTTTCTGCGACGTTGTCTACCTGTCCACTTTCGACCACGTGCATCCGCCATCCGCCGAGCTCTTCTTTAGAAAGCTTCTCTCCAATGGCGCGCTCCACGACAGGAGGTCCTGATGGAAAAATTTGGGACTTATCTTTAATCATTACGCTGAAATGAGATAGCAAAGCAGCAGCAGCTGGCCAGCCAGCCACTGACCCCAGAATCGCTGAAGCGACGGGAACATTCCTCAATAACTCAACGCCTTCGTGCCAAAGATCACCCTGAGGAAGTCCCATATGACCATCTTGTTCGTCCTGTTTAGATGAGTGGCCGACTCCTTCGCGGAGTTGGACATACGGGATGCCGTATTTCAGTGCTAAAGGTTGAGCGAAATGGTGGGGCAGTTTGTGAACATCGTGAGGGCTTCCCCCAGACAGAGTGAAGTCATCACCGCCAACAGATACTGGCCGGCCAGAAATTTCGCCTAAGCCCATGACGTAACCGCCTGGTGAAAATTCAACCAAGTTGCCTTCGGAGTCGTACTCAGCGGCGCCGATGAGATGGCCCATCTCTAGAAATGAGCCGGGGTCGCAGAACTTTTCCATCCGTTCTCGGACGGTGTACCTACCGCCGTCATGCTGACGTTGAACTCGGTCCGCTCCACCCATCTCGTCGGCTAAACCTTTGACGTATTCGATGTCCTCAATAGCTTTAGCCCAATCCATCCCGGGCTTCCAGAATTCTCGGTTGGGGTCTACAGGCACTCGTTAACCCTTGCCCTGACGGAGCAGCTTCCCAGGCAACGCAGATTCAGCAGAGACCGTGTCTTCTCCATCATGTCTAATGACCGTTCCGTTCACGACCACTGCATCAATTCCTTTAGCATCTGAAATCAAACGATCAGCTCCAGATGGAAGGTCGTGCACGCGACGTTTTCCATCGTGTCCGACGTGATCGATGTCGAAGACAACGACATCAGCCCATCCGCCCTCACTGAGGGTGCCACGGTCTTCAATCCCAAAAATCTGGGCTGGGCGTTGGGTGAGCATATGAACTGCTTGTTCAACTTCAAAACTTTCCCGTTCACGCACAAACGTTGATAGAAACTCGGTCGAGTATTTCGCGTCGCATAGCTGACTGGCGTGAGCCCCCGCATCTGAAAGTCCGATGACTGTCGTCGGATCATGCAGGAGTTCATCTATCTCGTCACGATCGTGGTTGACGACGTCTTGGATGATTCGCATATCGAGGTCGGCGTCAAGAGCCATGTCCAGCATGACATCGACAGGATCTTGCCCTAACTCGTCGGCCAGAGCTTGAACATTTCTGCCTTCCATTGACGTATCGGTGGGGAACCAACTGATTTCTGTTCTCGCCCACCTGTCACCAATTTTGCCGCCGTTACCCGCCTTTTCTTTGAACTGCTCCCGCCAGTCAGGGTCTGCGTAGTAACTCTTGCGGCCCTCTAGATCGCTTTGAGCTACGGGCTGGAAGAGACGCATGCCTTCATAGATGAAGGGTGCTTTCCAACTCATTTCAAACTGCACTGGTTGAACTGCGACTTGCGGAAACACTGGGAGTCCTCGCTCCGCCAAAGCATGAGCTTTCTCTAGGTCCTTAAGGTGACTTCCCGGGCCTAAGGTCCCGGCGAGCAAAGCTGTCCAGCTCACATTTGAACCAGTGGTTTCAGCTACTCGAGCGAACTCGTCATGGCTTAGTCCTCGACCTTGGGTTGCCTGCATGACACCGCCAACGTCACCGAGTGCTTGAGCGATCTCAATTATCTCTTCAGGGGTCGCTAAACGGCTCGGCACTGGGCGACCCTCGTAACCGACGTGAGTGTTAGCCCGACTAGTAGCAAACCCTAAAGCTCCTGCTTCAAGAGCCTCGGTTACTAGCTCACGTTGACGTGCAATTTCTGCTTCAGTGGCCTCCCGCTCGGTGGCCTCTTCTCCCATCACGTACATTCGCAAAGCGGTATGGCCGATCATGGCTGCCATGTTTACGGCGCAACCATTTGAGTCAAGAGCGTCCAGGTACTCGGGGAAGGTTTCGAAGCCCCAGTCACCCAGTCCAGCGCGAAGGGCCTCGACACTCATGCCCTCTACGTTTTCAAGGGTCCGCATGATCAGGTCTCGATGTTCCGGACGAGTTGGTGCTACGGAGAAGCCACAGTTACCCATAACAATGGTGGTAACGCCATGCCATGGAGAACAACTGACTAATGGATCCCAGAGCACTTGCGCGTCGTAGTGAGTGTGGATGTCCACAAAACCAGGAGCGACAATCCGGCCTGTCGCGTCAATAGTTTTATCTGCCTCAGCTGGAGCGTCACCCATCGCGACGATCCGTTTGTCCTTTATTCCCAGATCTCCTGAGTATCGAGCAGCTCCCGTGCCATCAACGATGGTGCCACCCGTAATTTTGAGGTCGTAAGACATTTCGGTCCCCTTGTGTGGAATATGTCCAAAATAGTTGGATTTGAACGGTCTTGCAGATTTCTTCGTGCGTTAAGTTGCTCCGGTAGACTGTCTAGACAGCTATTGAAGGGAATTTGGTTTGCCGAAACAGAAGGACGACGCCATCCTGCTTGAGGGCAAGACGGTTGAAGCGCTCAAAGGTGGGCACTTCCGCATCGAGTTGGATAATGGACATGAAGTTCTTGGTCACCTGAGCGGCAAAATGCGAAAACATCACATTCGCATTCTTCCCGGAGACCGCGTTCAGGTAGAGGTTTCTGCTTACGACCTGACTCGAGGGCGAATCACCTACCGTTACAAGTAGCTCTAGGACAAGCCCTCTAAGGACCTAATCAGAGTAAGACGCTGTCCATTCACATGGTGTGAGGACCTGAAGCCAGTCATAGCTATCTAACGCAACGGTCACTGTCCACATACGTGCTGACCCGATTCGGGGATCTTGATATGAGATCTGCTCAAAGAAGGGATTCCCGACCTCTTTGACAAACAAGTCCGGCGCGGTAATCCCGCAGTCGGGGTTTAACTCAATGAGCCAGTAGGTTTTTTCTTCGTTGCAGGGGCCTTCGCACGCGTTGTAGACCATAAAATCGCCGACACCCTGATGTCCGATCCCAACGAATGTAAGGCCCTCCGAGGAGAACATAAACCGATCTCCTGGCTCGGGAGAGTTCCCAGCATCTATCTGCTGATTCCATAAGAATGCGTCCGGAAGCAGATCGATTTCCCAGCCGGCGGAAGCCGTAACGACTATTTCTTGCACTCCCTGCGTAGTGTCCTCAAGCCAACGGATCCCCTGAACGGGCCAATTACCCCCGTCGCCAGCACCACCAGCACTATCGGAATATCCGAAGGAAGCAACAGCGGTCTGGTTGTCGCGTAGCTCGATAATCGGTCCTGAATTTGGGGCTGTACTTCTGTATATGGCTGTCCGATAACTAGACCACTCATCGCCCACAGTTATGACTTCAGTTCCATAGCCACTGATTCTTACGGCCCCCTCACCAATAGATGTGGAGGTCACCGGATATTGGGCGGAAGTAGTTGAAGGAGAAGACGAAGCAGTTGGTGTGATGGTGGTTGAGGAAGCGTTAGTTGGCGCAACCGACGCAGATTCAACGTCAGAATCCGCTGTCGAAGTCGCTTGAGGTGAAGAAGATGACACAGTTTCAGGGTCAACAGGATCGGGGGAGCTGTCACCGCCAAATGCCTGAATGATGGCCGCAACAGCCAATAAGAAACCGACGGTTACGACAAGTAGCCTTGAACGGTTTGGTGCCACGTGCTCCAGAGTAAAGATAACTAGCTCGAAAAAGTGGAATGCTGAGACCTTTGTAGACGGTTTCGTTACATCAGTGTTGCTGTGGGATCTACGCTCCAAAGGTGGATGAAAACGAACAAACACATCAACCCGGAGTCACCCCGTACCTAGAAGGCGTCACCGTTTTAGATTTCACTCAATATCTTGCAGGACCATCCTGCACCAGACTGTTAGTTGAGATGGGCGCTGATGTCATAAAAGTCGAATACCCACCCTATGGCGACCCGGTTCGGCCGAGCCCACCTAGACGAAACGGTCGCTCTGCGTATCACGTTCAACAGAATCGTGGCAAGCGAAGCTTGTCCGTCGATTTGACCAGACCGGAAGGCATATCTCTTATAGAGGACCTCATACCAAAGGTCGACATAGTCGTTGAGAATTACAGCCCCGGAGTTATGGAACGACGTGGTCTCGGATATCAGCGGCTGCGAGAGTTGAACCCTCAGATAATCATGGCGTCTATCTCAGGATTTGGACAATCCGGCCCGCTATCAGAAAAGACCGCTTTCGATTTTATAGCGCAAGCCTATTCAGGCTTAATGCATATGACCGGGGAACCAGATGGACCGCCAATGCTAATAGGCGCAGGCATCGCCGATACCTCGACGGGCGTTCACGCCTTCGCAGCTTTGGGGTATGCCCTTTATCGTCGCGACAGGACCGGTGAAGGCTCACACCTCGACATTGGAATGGTTGACGTGATGTATCACATGCAAGAAACAGCCGTCTCGGGACCCTCTCTATCTCAAGGCGAAGTAGTTGGAATGCGCACAGGTCGCCACTACGCGCCAGCGAGTCCAGCGGGAATCTTTAAAGGCCCGCAAGGATGGATCGTAGTTTTCGCGTTGGAAAATCAGATAGCTAATCTATGGGCAGCGCTAGGCAGGCCGGAATTGGCTGAAGACCCCAGATTTCTGAATAATCGAACCCGTTTGGAACACCGCGACGCGTTGACAGAGATTATCGAGAATTGGATGAAGACCTTCGAGAACGACGAAGATGTCGTAGCGGTCTTAGAACAGCACAGAGTGCCGTGCGGTCCGGTAGTGGAGCCAGTCAAACTCGCAGAAACGCACCCACATTTCCTCCAAAGGGGAACGGTTCGTGAAGTAACCGACCCTCTCGCAGGACCGATGTTGATACCCGGCTTCCCCCTTCGGTTTTCTGACGCCCCAGAATTACCAGATCTAGTGGCAGCTGAAGTCGGCGAACATAATGATTCGGTACTCGGCGATCTACTCGGTATGGACCCCGAATCTGTGTCGGCTCTCGAAGATGAGGGCGTTCTTTATAGACGACCTCCCCGAGATTGACGTAACTTCTCACCATGACTAGTTCAAGCATGCCCAACGGGGTAGTTCAATACAGCCAAAATGACGGTGTAGCAACGATCACTTTGGATCGGCCCGAGAGTCTTAACTCCATGAACGACGAGCTGATGCAAGACATCACTAGCGCACTGACCGTTGTTCAAGAAGATGAAACTGTCCGTGTGGCCGTGATAACAGGGTCAGGTCGTGGATTCTGTTCCGGCGCCGACCTAAACAACGCTGCGGATCAAAGTGAAGATTCCGATCCTGAAGACCCAACGGAATCTATGGGAGATTTTTTTAACCCCGCATTAGCTGCCCTGCATAACTGTCCGGTCCCGACAGTTGCCCGAGTCAATGGAGTAGCTGCAGGTGGCGGTCTTGGACTGGCATTGGCTTGTGACATAACCATTGCAGCCGAGTCAGCATTCTTCGTCGCAACCTTCGGTCCTCGATTGGGAATAGTCCCCGACTTAGGTTCAACCTGGAGTCTTCCAAGGCGCGCCGGAAGATCAAGGGCATTAGGGATGGCAATGCTTGGAGATCGCATCACCGCAGTGCAAGCGGCTGACTGGGGGCTTATTTGGAAATGCGTTGCTGATGATCAACTTGATGGAGAAGTCACAGCAGCCACTGACATATTGAAACGAACAAGTCCGGACGCCATGGTGAGAATTCGGCAGTCGATTGACGGCGCTTCCACAACTGGATTTGTTGATCAACTTGCAGTTGAAATGGAGCACCAGTCAGTTCTTATCCCTCGCAACATGGCGGCTGCAGCCCAAGCTTTCTTAGAGAAGCGCGATCCTGAATTTGATGGACAGAGAAACTAGGAACTGATTTTTTTGTAAATCAAGGGTCTATCGGCTTGTCCTAACGGTGTTTCGTTAGCAAGACTGTCATTATGTCCGACACTGCTGCTACAACGAACAATTCAGAAGAGACACAAGTCACCTCGGCTATCGACGCCTTGCTCTCAGAAAATGATCCTAAGAAAATGAGCTACGAAGAGTTTCGTGGCGCCCAGTTTGACCACGGCCTCGCATGGGTTTATTTCGACGAAGGCAACGGCGGTCTGGGAGTAAACCCCGTATTACAAAGGCAGGTTGAGGTTCGGTTACGCGACGCCGGGGCCTCTCCGATGAAGCCGGCAATGTTCTTTATGCACCTAGCTGGCCCAACCATTCATACTCACGGAAGCAAGGAGTCTAAGGACAGGTTCTTGCGTCCGATGTTCACCGGTGAGGAACGTTGGTGTCAGCTGTTTAGCGAACCTGGAGCCGGCAGTGACTTCGCTGGGCTGGCGACTCGAGCGATCGAAGACGGTGACTCTTGGATTGTCAACGGCCAAAAAGTCTGGAACACAATGGCCCATCTGGGGGACTGGGGGATGCTGGTGACTCGAACTGACCCCGACATGCCCAAGCATCGCGGTATGACTTACTTCGCCGTTGATATGAAAAGCCCCGGCGTAGATGTGCAGCCGTTGAGACAAATTACAGGCGAAGCAGAATTCAACGAAGTTTTTCTCACCGACGTGCAAATACCAGATTCCAACCGCATCGGTGATGTGGGGGATGGATGGCGTGTGTCGCTCACAACGCTAATGAATGAGCGCAATGCAATAGGTGCTGGAAGTGGTGGCGGACCCCCCAAAGCCGGGTCTGGTCCTGTTGCAATCTTGACGAAAATGTGGCGAGACTCGCCTGAATCCATGCGCACCAGCGTCACTCGTGACCGCATAATGCGGTTATACGTGCGGTCAGAAGCGCAACGCTTAACCAATATTCGCGCTGGACAGAACCGTCGAAAGGGAAACCCGGGACCGGAAATGTCGATTGCTAAGCTCGCGTTCGCCGAACTGAATCAGGACCTTCTTACTGCAGCAGTCGACATGATGGGCATGGCAGGCCAAGTTGATTACGATTACACCTTCCGTCGGCCCGAAGACCTGTCTGTCGACGGATCAGAAAATGGTGTGCAACATGGCTTCTTGCGGGTGAGAGCCAACTCCATTGAAGGTGGAACATCGGAGATCATGCGGAACATACTTGGTGAACAGGTTCTTGGTCTTCCCGGTGAGCCACGCATAGATAAAGATATTCCGTGGATCGAGGTCCCTCGGAGCTGAACCTCTCGGCTTCAGACTTGAGAACTGATCCCAAGTAGATCTCTTATGTTGGGAGCCCAACTAAGGGTCCCAGGTCTTTGACTGGAGATAGTCGACCCTAAAGTTTGAGCAGCGGGGTGACCCCCAGAGACGATTGCTACCTGTTGGGTGCAACGAGGGCTGCCATGATTTCCTTGGGTCAGAGGTTCTCCACGACCAAACATTCGATGAGGTTCGGTCCACACCAAGTAGATATTCGGAGCTGCCAGTACTCCGCCTTCCACTCCTTCTAACCGAAGTATTTCTAAATGGAGTTGAGCAAATTCTTGTTGCGAAATCTCATCAGAGGCGACGACGATTGCTCCGGTTCCGTCGTTTCTTATCTGAACCGGCCACCCGGCCGCTTTAGCGTGATCTCGAAGGTTGACGCATTCGGGGTGGTCGGTTGGTTCTTGGCAGTGATCGCTGACTGTAATTAGCACCGTGTCATGCCAGAGGGGCTTCAATAAATCCACAAGTGAACCGTAGGAGCGGTCGCTGCGCCGGTACTGAGCTAGCGCTTCATCGGAGTCTGGTCCATACATATGCATCGAGGTGTCAGGTTCATTGAGATGAAAAAGAACGAAATCCGCATCTAAATCCGTGCTCGCAGCCGCCTCGATGACTGCTTCATCTTTGGGGTAGCCGTAGGCATCGAGAGGGGTCCCTTCTGGGGGAGTACCCGCCGGCGGCCAAGACTCATCTGCTTCTAAGGCGCCCATCGTTGCTAACAGTTTGTGGTCGCCCACGACAGCCACTGACGTCAGATTCGCGGCCTTGCAATCATCAAATACGGTGCGGCCCTGAGGTCCGCTGTCGTAGGTTTTGCCGAACTCATTGTTGATCCAAGCCCAGTTTCCCCAGTGTCCGGTCTCTGCGGGAGGCAGCCCCGTCATAAACGCAGCGTGGTTTGAGTACGTGACCGAAAGCATGAGCGATTCACCACCGGAAGCTGACATTGCACCTAGCTTCGCCTGTTGTAACAAATTTGGGGTCACATCGGAATTAATCGCCGAGTGGGGAAATGCATCAAGGACCACGAATACAACGCGCATACCTTCACCGTATGCGACGCGACGCCCGTCGCCGGTCTACCGTAATGGAATGAGCGAATACGTCACCCTCGAACAACGTGGTCATGTCAGCGTCCTGACCCTGGACAATGGTGAGAACCGATGGACCACCAACATGGTGAGAGAACTAAATGCTGCATTAGATGAAGTTGAGCAAACAGAGGGGCCGCAGGCGCTTGTAACTGCGTCATCGGATTCTAAGTTTTTCTCCAACGGGCTCGACCTTGACTGGATCACTAGCAAAGGTGAGCACGAAGGAGGAGATCGAAAAGTCTTCGGTGATGAGGCCATGAAGCTTTTCTCTCGGCTCATCACGTTCCCGATGCCGACCATTGCAGCAGTTAACGGTCATGCGTTTGGCGCAGGATTTATGTGGGCCTTGTGTCACGATCAAAGAGTGATGCGCCGAGACAGAGGGATGATGTGCGCAAATGAGGTAGAGATCGGTATGGCCATCCCCGAACCTGAATTAGCACTCTTCCACCACAAGCTGCCGCGCCACGCCTTCTATGAAACCGTCCAATTCGCGAAGCGTTGGACAGGAGAAGCGGCATTTTCCGCAGGCTTTGTTCAAGAACTGGCGGAAGAAGACGAAGTCACCGACACGGCAGTTGAACGTGGGGAGGAACTATCGCGATTTGGTGGTAACCGCAATGTCTTCGGATGGATGAAAGAACATATTTGGGGGCCTGAAGCTGCCATCAACAAAGTGGATGGGCCCGCACACATGCTCGCCCACAACGACGAGTACCCGCATCCCCCGAGGTTCAGCTAGTCAACTTTCGGCGCCAGCAACAGGTCAGGGGCTGGTCTCGAGCCGGTAACCGTCGCCGTCAACGTGCATAGTGCCTGCAGTTGGTGTGCCGAAGTGGGTTCCAATCACCAGTGTTTGCCCATCCGCCCAGCGCGCGAATGCTTCAAACCGAGTGGAGCGAGCCATATCTGGATCAGTATCAAAACTGGAACTCAACTCCGGATTAGCTATTTGAATCGGACTGTGCGCCATGTCACCGGTAATGATGGCCCGCTGGCCTCCAGACTCGATTCTGACGCTGATATGTCCTGGCGTGTGACCCGGAGTGGACTCAAACGAAACGAAGTCCCCGATTTCATGATCAGACCCGACAAGATTGGCAAGTCCAGCATCCTTAATGGGTGCCACCGAATCCTCAAACACAGGATCGCCAAATAAGTCTTCAGTGTTGGACCAGTGATCGAATTCGACGCCCACGAAAATGTATTCGGCATTCGGAAATGTTGGCACCCACTCGCCATCAACTAAGCGAGTGTTCCACCCAACGTGATCCACATGCAGGTGAGTACATACAACGTGAGTGATCGAGTCAGGCGCGTATCCGGCATCAGATAGCCGATCCAGGAACGGCCCTTGCTGCTCGTGCCACAGCGGATTTCCGCGTTCTTTGTCGTTCCCGACACAAGTATCGACAGCAATACGCTCCCTGCCAGTGTCGATGACGCAACAGTGAATTTTCTGAAGAAGATGACCCTTTTCTCCAACGAATGGTGCCAACCACGGAGACTTCATACGGAGATCTAGCACCCCGTCTTTATCGATCGCAGAAAACATGAATTTTGGGGAGGTGGGATCGGAAGATTCCGGAACCGAGGTAATCGTGGCGTCCCCTACCCGCCACTTCAAAATGTCATCGTGCATAGGGCGACGATAGTGCCGGAACCAACCATTTTCCGAAGAGCTGCAGGTAAATGGACCTAGACATCGTTGTTTCACCCGGTCACAGTTGTTGTCGAGTTAGGTCTAATAAAGCCCTGTCCACGACAACTGTTCACGATACGGCGTCCCATCAAATCCCAACGCTCCATACCTCGCTTCGACCGCATCAATCTTTTCTGAATCCCAGTAAGAGTCCCCAGGGGCAGGAAACCCGAGAACCGAACGTGCTTCAGGGGTCGCTTCGGCTATCAGTCGTTCCATTCGCTGGTCCGGTTTGTACATGGCCCAAGCCCACCCAGGATGAAGTGTGCTAAGCCAAGAAGCGTCAGCTCTTCTGAACGTCAAATTTTGAGCTAAGCGAAGGGCTCCGGGTAGCAATGAAGTTCCTCGGTGCCACGTATCGTGTCGATACAAAAGCACTGAACCCTCTCGATATTGGGTGTAGATCTCACGTTCGTAGAGTTCCCTTCGAAACTCTGCCACCGCAGGACGATTCTGCATGAACCATGCCTCTGCCCGCGTGCGGTCATTGATCCAAGGAATATCACTGACGCCAGGAGTGTTCACCATGGGTGAGCTATATGCGATGTCTTCGCTGCCTTGACGCGGAACGACTGCGGTTGCGCCTCCCACCTCGGTTTCGTTGCACAGGTAGACGATGATTTCAACCGCCTCAGGTTCATTCCATGCCGCTGGGTGGGTCAACGTGTGATTTGGGTAATCAAGATGTATCCGTTGGTCTTGATTATCGAAGTCACCGCGGTCTCCGGGCTTTCGCCCATATTTGGGCCAGAGGTCAGATTGGCTGAGTCTTAGTTCGTTAATTGGTACCTCCAACAACTGAGACGACGCCTCAAGTAGGTGGGGGTGCAAAGACAGCCGATTGAAGCAAGCATCTCGATCTGGGAAGGTCATTCCGCCGCCGAAATCGTTCAGCCGCTGCGCTTCATCGGAATCAGGGTTAGGGAACCGAGATGTAGCTGCCTGAACGACGTCGCGGATAAGTTCAACCGGGAGGAGTCCATCGACAAGAACGAAACCCTGCTCACGCCAACTTTTCACTTGAGCGTCAGTGAGAGTTGAGCTGTCGACATCCACCAACGTTGGCTGAATGAACTCCTTCATTGAATTCAAGAAATATTCGTTGTGTTAACTGGGGTCTCGACCAGTGAGCCCCAAGAAACGCTCAGAGGCCGGAGCGTCGTCAGCAGTTTGAACCTCGTCAGCCACAAGACCCCACTTAGATAGCGTCTCTCTCATCGGCGCAATAAGTTCATGGCTGTTGGCTGCCAGATCATCGGGAATATGAGCTTCGACTCCGGTTGCTTTACCAATGTCCCAAGCATGAGTCATCGGATCCCACTGCACGATCCTGATCCACTCATCAACTGTCATCGGACCAAACCAAAACTTCCCTTCTCGTTCGAGAATGCCTGGTTGATCGAGAGCTTCCAAGGCTGCATTTCGTGTTGAATTCCAAAGCGCCACCGGATCTGGAGCTGCATCAACAGACTCTGGTGGAACTGTCTCTCCACTATTCAACGTCGCTGTCATAGCCGTTAGGACTCCACAGTGGTGCCGCAACACATCTCTAGCTGACCACCCTTCGCAAGGCGATTGATTGTCCCAATCCTGTGGGGCGACGCGGCGGACCACCGCGTCGAACACGTATACGGACTGAGTGAAGTTTCGTAGATTGACGCTCATGAACGGTCATTTCCCCTTGGCTCTAATCGACAATTAAAGGTGCAACTATCCTCGCAGGTAAACCCGTAACCCGCCGAGTAAAACTTGTTCGTCATTAACAACACAATCGCGTTGCTCTGCTCCAGCAAGGACAGCGTCTCGATCGACGCAATCCACATCAATGCCCCCAAGCCCGTCGCCGCGCCCGTCTGTTGCCTCTACGAATCGAATCGAGGCATTATCAAACTCAATAGCGGGGTTCCCTGCGTTATCTGTATGTAACTCGAGCTGAGCTATCTGGGCCCATCTAGCAGCCAGCCGTTCAGGGTCGACCGCTTGTAGCTCGGCCGCGGAAATTGCGCGGACGCGTTCAGTACGCGAAAAATCTGCCCATTGAGAACCCGCAGGCCACCACGGACCGTCAACGTTTTCAGCACCGTCTACTTTCATCTGGTCCATTTCGAAAAAGCTTCCACCAGTGTCAGCTGGGTGCAGCTGAATTCCTTCGAAACCACCCTTGTCGTACTCCATATGGTTCGCTACCCGAACTCCTAGCTCTCCCACATGAGCGATTCGAGAAGCGACATCATCTACCTGGTTGATCACCATGTATCCGGTATCACCGCCCCTTCTTTCGATGTAACGACCACCGGCCGTGGGGCTTGTCACGGGCGTTACACATTCCAGGAACTGATTCCCTATAGGCCACAAGGTGTTCTTTAAACCAAAAACACCTACCCCCGGGTCGATATGGCAGGCTTCCACACCGAGAACTGTTTGAACATCAAGAGCAGTCTTCAACAGGTCTGAAGTAACCACGGCGATTTGACGGAGACGAATCCACATAGAAATACCCTAAGGCCTTCGTTAACCCTCCCGCTGAGGCTTCCGAGAAGTTCTCCTAAAAAGCGGGTTGCCCAAGCAACGTATTGGTGCACAGGTAGGTCGTCACGACAAGGAATGTAGGGCCTACCCTTTAGGTATGGCCCTACACCCGAACGGCGTTAATCATCTCGCCATTTCCACCCGAGACATGAAGACACAGCTCACGTTTTTTGCCGACGTGTTGGGGTGTCCAACCAAGGCTTTGTATTGGATGCATGGAGTTGAAGGCTGTTACCACGGCTTTGCGGAGCTATCGGAAAGCTCGTACATAGCCTTTGTTCAACATCCCGAAAACGCAGAGGAAATAAAATGGGGTGTAACCCACGCAGGTAACGGGGGTGAACCGGTGACAAAAGGCGCAATGCAACACGTTGCGTTCAACGTCGACGACATAGAAGAACTGCTACAACTCAGAGATCGGATCCGGGCCCACGGCATTCAAGTGTTAGGACCGTTAGACCACGGTTTCATTCAGTCCATGTACTTCGCAGGACCTGAAGGGCTAAGTCTAGAAATTTGCGTCGGTAGCGAAATCAATGCTGAAGCGTGGGTAGACCCCGAAGTGCGAGACCTTTGTGGCATCGACGAAGCAGAGATGCAATCTCTCAAAGATCCGACCGAATTTGATCCACTTGGTGAATCGCTGCCGAATCCGCCATTTGATCCAGACAAGCCCCACATGCATTATCCACCCGGAGTGCTGGAAAAAGTCATGGCTGTGCCCGATGAGGTCGTATGGGACAAGTTCAGCGAAACTACGCCGCCGGTTGAAATCGACTAGCGACTAGATGACCCACAAGTAATGCATGAAGAGCGTCGTCCAGCTGTTTTTGCTGTCAAACAAAATATAGGAGTAGCAACTCCCCAGGATTCGAAAGAACCGCTTTTGACGCCACACTTTGGTGTCCTGTGTCTTTCCGCATTGTTTTCTGCTCTCGGATTCTCATCGGTTATTCCCACCGTCGCCCGTTTCGTCGTAACGGATCTCAATGGCGGAGACCTAGAAGTGGGAGTAGCTCTCGGAGTGTTCTCTTTCTCGGCGGTGCTTGCTCGTCCCTGGATCGGGCGACTTGGAGATCGAAAAGGTCGTCGACTGTTAATCGCTGGCGGATCGTTCGTCACAGCAATAGTGCTCGCTGCCCATGCCCTCGCTGATAGCTATCTCGTTCTTTTGCTTGCTCGTTTAGCTATGGGAGCGGTCCAAGGGGCGTTTTTTGTTGGCACTGTCACCCTCACAACTGACCTTGCTCCTGAACATCGACGAGGGGAAGCCGCTAGCTACTTTTCGGTAGCCATATATGGGGGTATGGCTTTTGGTCCTTGGTTAGGGGAGTGGGCGGCGGGCCGCTGGGGGTTCGATGGGGGCTTCCTGCTAGGTGGTTTATGTATGGCGTTGGCTGCAATCGTTGCTTGTTGGTTGCCAGATTTCGTGGAGGGCCAAGAAGGTAATCTCGCTTCGGCTAAGTCGTCGAAGGCGAGTTCGCTGCTGTACCGCTCAGCTATTTGGCCCGGAATCGTCATGGCTCTCGGCATCATGATCTTTCCTGCCTTACACGGCTTCATGCCCAAGCTCATGGATGAACAGAACTTGGGAGATGCAGGACCGATCTATGCGCTCTATGGACTATTGGTTCTAGTTCTAAGGCTTATATGTAGCCGCCTTCCCGACGCGCTCGGGACAGCAAAAACGGCTGCGATAGCTCTCACCGGATCCGCTATCGGAATGCTCGTCATGGGTAGTTTCGTCTCAAGGCCAGGCATGTTTGTCGGGGCAGCTATTTTGGCGATCGGAGGCTCGCTGCTGTATCCAGCCCTGATGGTCGCGGCAGTCGATGGTGTGCCGGCTAATGAGCGTGCGCAAGCAATGAGTACCTTCACGATGTTCTTTGAATTGTCAGGTGGAATAGGGGGTCCAGTATTGGGGGTCGTCGCTTGGATGAGCGGAACCACTGTTGCTGCCTTCTACGGAGCCGCTGTTCTTGCCGCGACTGGACTTCCAGTTCTGCTTGCCTGGCGAAGAAAGAACCCAAGTATTGCTTAACAGTTGACGCGTTAGATACCGGTCACAGAACTTGGACTCTAAGAGCTTCATGTAAACAGTTGATGGTGTCGAGACAAGAATTCAGCTACAGCTTCGGTAAAGGCGTCGTTGTCGTCACCAGCGACCATGTGGCCAGTGCCCGCCACGTCCACAAACTCTGCCTCGGGGACTAAATCTAGAAAACTTTTGACTGCTTCTGGAGTGACGAGGTCTGATTGCCCACCTCGCACGAGCAGGATTGGGGCGGTAGTGGAAAGCATTCCTTCCGACATGATTTGGCTGACCCGTTCCATATGAGCCGCTAAGGCTGACTGATCGCCTGTGTCGAATCCGGGCTTGGATGTTACGTAAGCG
>ENA-UPTF01000284-UPTF01000284.1-marine-metagenome-genome-assembly--contig:-NODE-284-length-36329-cov-3.870186_pt1 | contig 36329 bp, 39 predicted proteins | sample MGYA00238166_ERZ767019 | MGnify/ENA primary metagenome ERZ767019 (study PRJEB28930, sample SAMN06266391) | marine metagenome | isolation source: Sea water from 250 m depth | place: Atlantic Ocean | study... | reverse complement strand
CTCACAAACTGATAATATCTGTCGCCCACCATGACCATACTAGAATCATGTCCAGCCTCAATTGATATTTGTTCCCGTATCCACGTAAGTCCATCTTCAGATGAAGCTCTAATGATGTTCCGCTGTCCCGTATAATACATAAGATATTTCCCATCAATCACGTGGACATCCGCGCTAGAGGCGAAATCATTCCGATTTAGTGGATCCGAATAATGTTTATCGAGCTTAGTCCAATTTAGACCGTCATCCGAAACTGCGAACACCAGTCTATGCATATTTTGTTCTTTACCTTCAGGGTTTATACCCTTAAAACGACCTGTATAAGCCATGTAGTATTTATCATCCAGTCCTAGGAAAACCTCTGGTTCTCCAGATTCTGAATCTATGTCAGATTCACCACCACTGATAATGCGCGGGCCGGATTCTAGAGTCCAATCTACTCCGTCACTAGAAATGGAACTGATAATATAATGCTCGGAGACACCCCGTTCACTGGTATCTACTCTAGATTGCAGATATAACCTATACCTACCATCTTTCAGTCGAAGCAATGCGGGTGCATTGATTCTCTCAAAACCCTGCTCACTTAATTCTGTCTCGGAAACTACTTTTGCGACATCAACTTCAAACTGAACACTTCCTGCAATTCTAGGTTTGGGAGGAGGAGATGAAGTAGGTGTAGGTGCCGACGATGGAGTGATTGTAGGGTCTGGCACAGGAGTAGATGTTGGCACTGGAGTACGTGTTGGCACCGGAGCAATTGTAGGTGTTGCAGGGATAGGTACGCTTTGAGAGACTTCAACCTCTATATCACCTTCAATTGTGGGAGCAGGCACCTCCACTGTAGGGATATCTCCAATAGGGGCGGGAGGTTCTACCGTTGAACATCCTATAATTATTAGAGTCAGTGATACTACTAAACTGATCTTGAGTAACTGCATGCAAAGATCCTAATCATCCAATGAGTATCAGAACATATCTAGTCACAAGAAATCTCCACCGCGCATTCAATAATAACCGCGTTATTACCAGGTAGAGCTACCAGGCCTTGGGCAGTTCTTGCATGTTTACCCTTTTCTCCGAACAGCTCTACAAAAAGATCAGATGCTCCGTCTATGACTTGAGCTTGTTCAAAAAAATTGGCAGAACTATTTACATTACCTACTACTTTCAAGATCCTAATCACTTTGTCGAGATCTAATATTTCATCCTTAATTCGCCTCAGAATATTCAAAGCACATCTAGTAGCAGCTAGATAGCCTTCATCGGTTAATAGATCTACACCAAGCTTTCCAGTGATTGCGGTCCCATCGGATCCCCTCGATCCGACTCCTGATAGCCATAGGGTGTTTCCCTGCCTCACAACCGGTACATAATTACCCGCTGGGGGGGAAGGCGGCGGTAAAGAATGTCCTAATTTTTTCAAATGTTCTTCGATAATCATATGGACTCGCAAGATCCTATTCAATACCTATAAATAAAAATGAATTTGGCCTGTTCAGTTTCCGGTATCATATGGTTAACAAACAAAATCTATACTTTCGGCCAAACTTCATTGGCCATATCTTCCATGCTGCCTAAAACATCTTCCAGGTTTTGGTTTTTACGTCCAAAATCCATGACCATATAACCGACACCGGTCTCCTCATATCGCCTAATATCAGATGCTATTTGGTCTGCAGAACCGGTAAAAAAATTACGCTCAGTATCCGAAACACGAGCGTCTGATAAATCATAATCATGAGTACGGTATATCAAATTAACTTCACTGGGGTCTCTATTAAATTTTTCAGTCTCTAGATGTAATCTCTTCAGTTTTTCACTTAGTAAATCCGGAGTATCCATAGGGAATTGCGGGTTGGAACCTATCGGGTACCATCCATCACACAACTCAGCAGCCCGCCGAACCGCCGCCATGCTTTCACCACCTACCCACAGGGGCGGGTGTGGCTTTTGAACGGGTTTAGGCAAAAAATTTATGTTGGAAAAACTGCAATATTTCCCCGTATAACTTGGATTGTCGCTGGTCCATAGTTCTTTGAAAATACGCAAGTATTCATTGGTGACAGCTCCCCGTTCTTCAAACGGAGGCAGTCCAAGTGCCTCAAATTCCTCTTTCATCCAACCAACCCCTATCCCGACCACGAGTCGCCCTTTGGACAAAACATCTAACGTAGCCAAAGTCTTAGCCGCCACTAAGGGGTTCCGATGTGGGACTATCAATACACTGGTAACCAATCGGATATTGCTGGTTTGACCAGCCAAGAACGCCAACAGGGTTAACTGCTCTAAGGACGACCCTGAGGATAATCCAGGGAATTCACCGTTCTCTGTATACGGGTAAGTAGAATCGATGTCTTTGGGAACTAGAATATGATCTCCAGTTTGAATTGAATCGAATCCTAGTTCTTCCCCGTGCCTGGCTATGGTGAGCAACGTATCCGGACTGGCAAGCGGCCCCCTTCCTGGTATCGTGAAACCATACTTCATGCCAACTCTCCTATCAACTTACTATCAGTGAAATAAAAGCCCTCCGTTCACGTTGTAAGCCTGTCCTGTAATGAAATTAGAATCATCTGATGCTAAAAAAGCTACCATATTCGCAACATCTTCAGATTCAGCGATTCTGCCAAGCGGCGTATTTTGACCGGCCTGCTGGACTATTTGGGATCTAAACTCCTCGAGCGTTATGCCCTTAGCTTCTGCTTCTGACGACTCCCAATAGCTCATGCGGTCGGTATTTATAGGACCTGGGCATACAGCATTTACCGTGATACGGTGGGGAGCCAAATCCAGAGCCGACGCTTGCGTCAAGCCCAACACCGCAAATTTAGAACTGGAGTAAGCAGCTCCCATAGCACTCGCTTGCTTAGAAGCATTTGAAGCTATATTAATGATCCTGCCTCCGCCACCTTGCTTTATCATGTGCAAGGCTCCGAATTTAGTGCAGAGGAACACAGCTGTAGTATTAATATTCAAAAAATGATGCCATACACTTTCGTCGAGTTCAGTTACAGGAACTTTATCCTTACCTATTACCGCACGAGCGTTATTTATCAAAATGTCTATCCTCCCATAATGGGAGACTACTTGTTCTACCATGGACTGTATTTCTTCACTCTTACTGAGATCCGCATAAACATGAAAGGTGTTAGCACCTAAATTTTTAATTTCGTCCGACACGCTCTCGATGCTCTTCCATTCTTCGCGTAATTCAGCCGGAGGCAAATCACTTGCAGGTCGTTGTACGTCAGTAATCGCCAAACTAGCTCCCTGACTAGCCAATTTGAGGGCTGTAGCACGACCAACACCCCTCATGCCACCGGCACCAGTAACCAGGGCAACTTTCCCATCTAAATTACCCATATTTCATACTCCTTTACCGTGAGTGCTAATGCAAAATCACAATTGAAACCTGAAATTAACTAGGCGATATCACAATTTCCTCTGAAAAATACACTTGCTCCGACAAAGCAATAATAAACTACGTTACTTAACTCATTTGTAGTATTACTACGGAATGTCCGAGACACACAAATCGGCACGCATAGACATATTTTATTTTAGGTGCTGGGCGAAGAATTCCAGAGTACGAGGCCAAGAACTCTCGGCCGCTTCCTTGTTATATCTTTGGCCCGTATGATCCATAAAAGCGTGTCCTGCATCCGGATAGGAGAAGAATTCGTGTGGCTTCCCAAGGCGTGTCAGCTCTCCATCAAGTTTGACTTGGTCATCCGGAGAGGGGTTACCATCCTCTTGGCCAAAATGAAACATCATCGGGCAATCAATACCACTCGACAAGTCGAAAGGAGATTGGCTTCCGGCACCCCATATATCCATGATGCTTCCCCCATAATAGGGAACCGCAGCTTTAAATACTGAGCTTACAGCTGCCATTAACCAGGTAACCCGCCCGCCCATGCAGAACCCGGTAATACCCAACCTATTGCTATCAACAGCAGAATGCCCCTCCAGAAAGCCAACCGCAGCATTAATATCATCGATTATTTCTGGGTCACTTAAATGCTTCAAACGATCTAACCTCGGTCCTTCCCAAATTTCCGGAGTAAATCTGTGAAACATATCTGGAACCACAGCCACATACCCTGCTTCGGCCAGTCTATCGGCCATAACACGGTCAAATTCATCTACGCCACCTACGTGAAACGCGACTACAACCGCAGGAAAGGGTCCTGACCCACTAGGAACACTCGTATACATTTCCATGTCTTCGCCATTTACTTGTAAATGTTCGGTAAAAGCTGGCATTCAAATCACTCTCTCTAAATTTAATAGGGCCCAATAAGCACGAATTCTAACAGAATTGCATTTCTCTAGCATCGAACAACAACGTCTGGCAGCCTAGAACATCTAGTTAGTCGCTACGTGATATCCTTATCCGGAGTTTATATTGTTGAATTGAAGGAAAGATCGCTATGTGCGGTAGGTTTACTCTCAGCGCCCCACCAGAAGTTATTTCAATGTGCTTTGACATAGAGACTGATAGTTTTAATTATTTACCCGCATTTAATATCGCACCGACTCAAAATGTTCTAACAGTACGTAATAGAGATAATAGCAAACACGCCCAGACCATGAGATGGGGATTAATCCCATTTTGGGCTAAAGAGGCCAAAATCGGGAATAAGATGATAAACGCCCGCTCAGAAACAGTGATAGAAAACAAAGTTTTTAAGACACCTTTCCAAAAAAGACGCTGTCTTATCCTTGCAGACAGTTTTTACGAATGGGTAAGGGTTTCCAAATCCAAGCAACCCATTCGGATATTGTTGGATTCAGAAAAACCCTTCGCATTTGCGGGGATATGGGAATCCTGGAAGGACCCAAATGATCCTAATGCCGACGCAGTGGAATCCTGCTCGATAATCACTACACATGCTAATACGCTAATACAACCGATTCATGATCGGATGCCGGTTATACTCCCGCGTGAATTAGAATCGGATTGGTTAGATTTAGATAATACAGACACTAGTTTCCTACGTGAAATAATGATTCCATTCGACCCTGGCCTAATGAAATGCTATCCCGTTTCACAAGCTGTAAATTCAACCAAAAATGAAGGAAAGGATTTAATCACACCAATAGTTCAGGAGTCATTATTCGATGCCCCTTAAAGAGCGTCCGCATCCTTTTCCCAGTTCCTACCGGGCAGTGTTAGAATATTATCGGGACGATGTTGTTTCTAACGCATAGACCGTATAAATAGTTTCACAAGGAGATTAATCCATGACCCAACAACAGGCAGAACTCAGTCCAGAAACTGTACTGGCTCAAATCAAAGCCAACGGGGTTACACACGTAGTCTGGTTGCCAGACAGCGAAACAAACTGGTTATACCTGTTAATGAAAGCGGATCCCACCATCGAATTGATACCGGTCAGTAGAGAGGGGGCTGCATTCTCTACTGCAGCTGGTTTATCGGTAGGTGGTAAGAAACCCATAATACTGATCCAAAATACCGGATTAATGGAATCCGGCGATTCTTTACGAGGATGGGCTATAGGTATGAACATACCCGTAGTTCTGATGGTAGGGTATCGGGGTTATACGAGGCATGGGGTTATACAGGACACTGCAGCGACTTATACTGAACGTTTTTTGAATGCTTTTGATGTCGACTATTATTTGATCGAAAATAGTGAGGACGCGGAGAGGATAACAATAGCCTTTAATGAAGCCGAAAGGACACAACGCCCGGTCGCGGTATTAGTAGGAGATGAATACCACGGGTTCAACCGTTAGTTTTGATTCCTCTACCGGTCAATTACTCGTACAGATAAATATTTCGAAAATCAACGAAGGGGTTCCAATATGATAGATATGACAGATATGTTAAATGTGTTCCAAAACTACAGAGGAGATGCAATTGTTATCTCTGGAAGAGCAAGCAAAAACTGGGTAAATATCAGCACTTACGAGAAAAGAGACGTGCCTCTGGGTGATCCCGCAATGGGCGGTCACGCATCATTTGCATTCGGACTAGCCTTGGCGAATCCTGATAAAAAAATCGTATTATTTGACTCCGAGGGCGATGTTTTAATGAATATGGGAGTGTTAACAACTATTGCTGAAGTCGCACCCCCGAATTTCTACCACTTCTTGCTTGATAACGAGTGCTATGCCACTACTGGGGGCCAGCCTGTTCCTAATGCCCAAAATGTCGCTTATGACGTCATAGCAAGTGGTTCCGGGTATCCATCAGCTCATGCTTTCGATAACCTCGAAGACTTCACAAACAATGTGGAAGAGATATTATCTAACCCAGGTCCAGTAATGGTCGCTTTAAAAGTGAACCCCGAAATAGAAAATGAACCGATTGGTAGAAGACGGCGCTGGCAGACGCGAACCAGAGACCAGGTTATAGAAGACCTTCAAGAAGAACTAGGAGTATAAACAAGTTAACCAAGTGGATCCTCGACTCATCGCATAATACTCTAGTGATCTCACCCATCTATCTTTAAGCGTAGATAGAACATGTACCCTTCTACCTGGTTCATAAGATTCATGAACGTTTGTGTTCGTAGTAAAAGGGTACATCACTCTCCCTTCTATTGTATTTCAAATGGAATAATGTTAGTTGCCAATCTAGGACCAGTCCTAAAGTCAAGGATCCGGTTGGAATCGGATAACAACAGAGAGGTTTATATGACCGATTACATCCCCAGTCCGAGAGAATGGGTGGCAGACCAAGTAAAATTGTATGAGGAAAGTGGTGGTACAGACGGTTTAACCTTAAGAGATACCGGATTACCCGTCATAATCGTTACAAACCAGGGACGAACAACCGGGGCCATACGTAAAACACCTTTAATGAGAGTCGTTGATGGGGACAATTATGTTTTGGTTGGATCCCAGGGGGGAAGGCCAAAACATCCTCTCTGGTACCACAACATAAAAGCTAATCCTGATGTCACTATCCAGGATGGGAAAGACACATTCGCTATGCGAGCTACGGAGGTAACAGAACCAGTGGAGCGAAAACGACTCTGGGATCTAGCCGTCCTAGCCTACCCGCCGTATGAAGAATATCAGGACCGGACTGAAAGAGTAATCCCAGTGTTCCTGGCGAAATGACGGAGATAAACGAAACTTGACAATGGATACGAATTTAACCCACAACTGCAAATAGCTAAATAGTCCACTATCAACATGTCCCCGAGATACGTACGTAACGTTGTGAATCTATTTTGAAAACAAAGGCCTCCGGCACATTACTGGAGACCTTTCTAACTACGATTAATGGCGCGCCTGGCAGGATTCGAACCTGCAACCCCTGGGTTCGAAGCCCAGTACTCTATCCGTTGAGCTACAGGCGCATCTAAAGAGTGTATAGTACGTTTAATGGGGCGAGCGAAGGGATTCGAACCCTCGATCTCCTGTGCCACAGACAGGCGCCTTAGACCACTTGGCTACGCTCGCCACGTACAAGCCCACACAAACAGGCTGGACCCAAATCCCATAAACTAATAAGTTAGACCTAATTCTATAGGCCAAACTATGTTAGCAAAAACATATACAAGATACAAGAATAAAAGTTTTTGGGTATACGTAGTCATTGCTTTTCGCCCTAGCGAATAACTAAAATAATTCTACCGTTATTACATATCGGCGTCTCACTAACGTCTACTCAACTCTAACTAAGGCTAGAAAATGCTTAAATTATCAATGACTGTCCCATTACTTCTTCTGCTATTCGTTTTTTTTATAGCCTGTTCTTCTCCACTAGAAGAGCAAGCTTTGGTCGAGAATGCTAAAGGACCTACTAATATACCCAGCGAACAACCCAAAACCGCAACAAGCAAACCTCAAGGTAAAACATCAAGCACCATCGAACGAAGCGAACCAGCTCTATCATCAAATAAATCCCCTAACCTCCCTGTAGTTGGATTAAACCAAGATCCGAATCTGGGAAAGCCAAAGGGTGGCAAACTCATACAGCTATTTCGTGATCCTCCTACGCTCGATCCTCATCTCACTACTGATAACATTTCCGGCCGGCTGGTAAATGAAGTATTTGGGGGACTGGTAACACTCGGATTGGACTTGAACGTAGCACCTGATTTAGCAGAACGGATTGAAGTCAGCGAAGACGGATTAAACTATACCTTCCATCTCCGGAAAGAAGCTAAATTTCATAACGGTAAACCTGTTACCTCCGAGGACGTACGTTGGTCTTTGGAGAGAGTTGCAGATCCAGAGACCCAATCACCGGTAGCGGCGCAATATTTGAGTGATATTATCGGAGTTTCTGCCAAACTCCAAGGAAAGGCAAATACTATCTCAGGCCTTAGAATACCTGACAAGCACACTGTTATATTGACCATAGATCAACCAAAGTCTTATTTCCTTTCTAAATTGACCTATCCGACCGCATTTGTTTTAGACCAAGAAAACATTGAAAAAAACGGGACCGACTGGCTCAGGCGGCCCAATGGCACAGGCCCATTTAAACTCGCAGAATATCAGGTCGGTGAATTACTAAGATTGGCTCGAAACGAGGATTATCATCTGGGACCACCAAACATCGATGAAGTAGAGTTTTTGCTAGCCGGTGGAAATGCAATGTTGATGTACGAGAACGACGAAATTCATGTGACAGGGGTCGGCCTAGCAGATCTTGAAAGAGTTCTCGATCCTAATGAACCATTAAATGCTGAAATTATTACTGCTCCGACTTTGTTCAGCGTCGGTTACATTGGTATGAATGTGAATGAACCGCCCTTTGATGACGCGTTATTCCGTAAAGCCCTAAACCTTGCTATTGATAGGGATACTATTGCATCCGTAGTACTAGAGGGCTCTAATATCCCTGCCAAGACGATCATACCTCCTGGATTCCCTTCCCATAGTCCTAACGTCATTGGGTACAGATACGATCCCGTGAGAGCCCATGAACTCATCACCCAATCGAAGTATGGAAATGATCTCGAAAACCTACCCAGAATTACGTTAAGTATATCCGGAAGTTTTGGAGCAAATGTCCCGCTAGCTTTAGAAGTTATACTCCAATCATGGAAAGATAATCTCGGCGTCGAGGTAGAGATACAACAAACAGAATGGGCTACGTTTCTACAAGATCTACACAACCGTCGTTACCAAATGTTTCAGTTAGGCTGGGCCGCCGATTATGCGGATCCAGAAAACTTTTTAGATATATTGTTCCACAGTGAAAGCGAGAATAATCACACGAATTACAGTAACCCAGAAGTTGATAGGCTACTCTTACAAGCAAGAATCGAACCTAATCAAGAAACTCGTTTTGAGTTATATAATCGGATCGAACAAATGATTCTTGATGAAGCTCCTTGGGTTCTATTATGGAATAGCGGGGAAACCTACGCTTTGATTAAACCAGAGGTGAAAGGATACGAATTGACCGCAATGACTATACCGAAATATAGATACGTATATTTCGAATAGTAACAGGTAAAACGAAATGGGCACATATATAGCTCGCAGATTAATGTGGACTCCTGTCCTACTCTTAATCGTATCCTTTATTACCTTCGCATTGGGCCAATTCGGACCGGGAGATCCAGTCCAGATCTTAATGGGTCAATATAGTGATCCCGAGGTAGTCGAACGCATACGTAAGCAGAAAGGATTAGATGACCCCATTGCAATCCAGTATACGAGATATATAGGTAACGTACTCCAAGGAGATTTCGGTGAAAGCTTCCAATACAGAGGACGTCAAGTCAGCGAGTTATTAGGGAAACGTCTGTGGGTCTCAGCACAGCTTAATCTTGCAGGCCTGATTATTTCCGTTTCCCTGGGTATCACAATAGGTTTATTTGCAGCTCTCAAACAAGGCACCTGGTGGGATAGCGCAGCTGTATCCTTTACCCTTATTGGCCAATCATTACATATTTTCCTTACTGCTCCTGTACTTTTGATCATTTTTGCCTTAAAACTAGACATACTTCCGACCCATGGTTGGGAAGGCTTTTTTAGCCTAAACACCATCTTACCAGCTGTTGTTCTAGGGATACCCGGTATAGCTATAATGACTAGATTAACCCGGGCATCAACCTTAGATATCACGGGGCAAGATTATATACGGACCGCCAGAGCCAAGGGGCTACCCGAACGGATTGTCCGTACCCGCCATATCCTGCGAAACGCTTTGATCCCTGTCGTAACATCCCTCGGGTTTTCGCTCGCCGGATTAGCTAGCGGATCATTTATTGTAGAACTCTTCTTTGGAATACCAGGGGTAGGGTTATTAACTATAGAATCATTATTTGCCCGGGATTACCCAATTATCATGGCAGTAACATTACTGGGGACCACATTATTCGTATTGGCCAACTTAGTTGTTGATTTAGCTTATCCCTACCTAGATCCTCGAATCCGATTGCGAGGAAATTATGTTGCAAGGTGAAGTCTTAACTAATCTAGACAGACCCTCTAGGAGCTATATACAGCTTTCTCTCCGACGGTTGTATCGCAAAAAGCTATCTATAGTCTGTTTAGCAATAATAGTCTTAATGTACGGATCTGGGATTTTTGCTCCACTGGTTGCTCCATACGGCTATAACGACCAGGATCTCACTAAAGTTAAACAAGGACCCAGTTTCAGCAATCCTCTAGGAACTGACCGACTGGGCCGAGATATGCTAACGCGTGTCATTTACAGCCTTCGGACTACCGTAATAATAACTGTAATATCCTTGGTAACGGGAAGTTTACTCTTAGGTATAACTCTCGGATTACTAGCAGGCTATTTTGGGCGCTGGCTCGATGGAATAATCATGCGGGTAGGTGAAGTCACAGCTTCTTTCCCAGATATCTTCTTAGTACTTATCATCGTCGCGACGGTGAAGCCAAGAATATTAACATGGGTACACACTTTTGAGGACTCAACAGGAATAGACTGGATAGTTCGGCTAGGTATAGTGGATTACCTAGTTATTTCTTTGGCTTTAGCAGCCTTTTCATGGTTCGGAATGGCTCGCCTTGTTAGGGGACAAGTTCTCCAGGTTCGCGAAAATCAATACGTAGAAGCATCTAGGGCAATAGGATCATCAACATTAAGAATTTTAGCGATACACGTTCTGCCCAACGTTATAAGCCCTGTCATAGTGTCAATTTCAGCAGGGTTAGCAGGGATAGCAACCGCGGAAATTGTTCTTAGCTGGCTCGGAATTGGGATTCAACCTCCAACACCGAGCCTGGGTGTAATGATCTTCGAAAATGGCAACCTTTCTGTACTTAGAAGCGACCCCCACTTAACCCTAGTTCCTTCCGGAGTCCTCGTAGTCTTACTTTTCACTTTTAACTTACTTGGAGATGGCATAAACGATGCGTTCAACCCGCGCGCAAGATAATTAACGAGGTGACATAACATATTCGCTAGCCTCTCTTACGCCAAACCACAAACCCAAACAATGACAGGGCTCCTCCTAACAGTGTCAGGGTCGAGACATCAGACTGAACAACTGGAGAGTTATATATTATAGAACACCCCGGCGCAGGAGTTCCCTTAGGTTTCTCATCCTTACCTGTTGAAGCGATAGGATCATTCCGGTAAATGTTATTCGTAGAATCTATATCAACAGTAGGGAGAATTTTATCCCCTGAAGTGGGCACCACAGCTGTAGGTATAGGTTTTAATACTGGAGCTATAATGGTTGGTAGTTCCACGCCTTGCTGAGGCTCTTCTGGGATCTTTTTCTTGGGAGACGGAAGAGGATCCACTCCCAGCGACCTCCTCCATTCACTATCTAATCCATGTTGGTCAAAACCGTAAGTGAGTTTTAAGCCTGCATCTATATCAAATGTACTTTTGATACTTCGAATAAGCTCAGCCATTTTATTTTGGCCGTAGGTCGATACAAGATATTCCACCACCGACTGACCTTGCCCATAGCCCAATAGAATTTCTCCTGGGCTGCCGCTAAAAGTACCCAAATGCCACAATGGTTTAAGCTTGCCATTTTTTATTGCATATTGTAAGTAGCGCGCATATTCCCCGCTCGAGTGTTGGTTTCCGTATTCAGCCAATCCTTCATTCAACCAAGTCGGAACTCTTTGAATCGCTCTACCCGCAGCATCAGCTAGCAATAAATGGGTGAATTCATGTGAAGTAGTTCCCACAACAGAGTCTGATTTCCCATGTACGAGTAATACCCTTTCCTCTCGAAACGCCATACCTTGGGTTATTAGATGTTTACTAGTTGCCTCTGACCGAAAAGGTAAAGCTTTGGACATATCTCTATAATTTTCATAGGTGACTATATGCAGAGGTTCTTCCGGATCTATTCCTAACACAGGACTCATATATTCCAGAGTAGTACTGGCAGTCTCTAAAATAGTCCGTCCTACATCTGTCATAGACTCACCATCGAAAAATACCGTGATCAACCCATCGGTAAGGGTCTTCCATTCGAATTGGGGATCCAAATAAATAAACGTAACTTCTTCAGTTTGGTTTGCTTGCCCAGCGTCGTCATATATCTCGAAAAAGTACTCTATCCGAGTCCCCGGCGGTATATATTGGCCTCCCGAACCGCTCCGCATGAGAAACTCCGCGGAAACCGAAGTGCCCTCTTCAAATTCAAGAGACCTGTATGAACGCCTTGATGACTGGCCCATTTTTTCAAAATAAACCCTGATGTCTGTAATAGGTTCTATACTATTTACCTCTAGAAAAAATCTGACTCCTTCAGGGAATTTACTTTCGGCTCCTTGTCGCACTATAGAAAAGGAAGGTTCACTTGCCAAAACCCAATTTGAGGAGTTAGAAACCACAACCGCACCAATGATGCACATTAGTATGAATCCGATAATACGCAAAAAACCTCCCTCGAATCTATCGATTAAGCCGGGTCAGGATAAATTATCGCCGCAAGTACCAAACATTATACTTCCGGTTATTAAAAAAACAGTTTAAACGACCCTCCTTGACTGGGAAATATCTAATCCCTAAAATTTCATCCAACATTATTATTGTAGCAGGGTGATATGCCAATCAAAGTTGGACGCATAATAGATCTACATTCGGAGCCGTTTTATATAGATATGGAACGTAGAGGCATGGAGCTTTGTTCTCTCTTGCCCAATGAACTGGGTGAAGCAGCCGAAAATGGCGGAATCGACGCCGGACCATTACCCTTAGACGAATGCTTTAGGCTAGAAGACAAATTCAATCCAGTTGGTGGGTTCTGTATAGCCAGTACCGATAGTTCAGGTTCAGATTTTCTGTATTCCAAAGTTCCCATAGAGGAGCTTGGTAGAGAACCCATCGCTATACATGGGGAAGTGACTACTACATTCAAGTTACTACAGGTACTACTACAGCAAAAATATGAAATCGATACCCCCATTTTCGTAAGCACTAATGACGAACACCAAGCATTTGTCCTATCCGGAAACAGGGGATTAAGACAGCGCCGGGGCGCGAGGGGTTTCACCCACCAATACGATCTAGGTAGAGAATGGTATGACTGGACCCGTCTTCCGTTTGTATATTCTAGATGGATGGTAAGAAACGACGTAGATTCTAAAATAGTGGCGTTACTCGAAGACATCCTTTATGTGGGATTGGAAGATGGTGTTGATGCGTTATACCATTTAAACGAGCCCAGAGACGACATACTCATGCTGCCCAAACAAGTGGTTGAATATATTCAAGGATTACGATATTACATAGGTATGTCTGAACAGCGTGCAGTACAACGGTTTAAAGAATGTCTAGAAAAACTGTAGGTTTGCAAATTCTATATCGCGCTTTTGTATTACTAAATCTAGTCTAAGGAAGTCACCCAAGTTGACCAAAATAGTTGACTCTGCTTTCGAGAAGACCGGATTACCTTGCTTTATATGTGATTACTCCCCTCCCAGGTCTGGTGTACTTAACGGAGAGAACCAGCCTAATATTGAAGCTCATTTCCTTTCCATAGCCCATAGTCCCGGCCAGTCGGTTAGGGCTAGTTCATCAATGGTTGCATCCAAGGTAAAGTCCTTACTTAATCAAGACGTCGTTTTTACAATTGCAACCCGCGACAAGAATCATATGGCTCTACAATCTGAATTACTGGGAGCTCAGCTGCTGGGCTTAGAAAACGTTATCGTAGTTCGCGGAGACCCGGCGAAGCATGAAAATAGCACTGTGGCTAATCGTACAGGAGGTTTGCCTACCACCCAGGTAATTTCAGGAATCTCAAATATGAATAAAGGCAGGGACTATAGAGGTATTGCCCTAGATGTACCCTCAGACTTTTGTATCGGTGCAACTATCGATTTGGGACGTCGATTCAGTAGTGAGTGCAATTTGGTTCTTCGAAAAATAGAGTCTGGCGCCCATTTTTTTATAACGCAACCAGTATTTGATGTACCTAAGGCGTTAAAGTTATGGGAGAACATTGAAAGTCAAGTTATTACGAGGAATCACACACCAATCTTCTTTGGTTTACAGATATTGGAGCGTGATAGCATTTCTTTTAGTAAAGTGCCTACCAGCCTTTTAGATCAATTGCAGAAAGGAAAGTCACATTTAGAACTGGCGGTGGAATTATATGAAACCTTTAGAAAAGCGGGGCTAAATAACGTATACCTAGTACCACCTATTAAAAAAGGTGGTACTAGGAATTATCAAGCAGCAATCGAAGTATTAGCAAAACTGAAATCAGCCTAGTTTGGAGAGAAACCCTGAAATCCTCAATTACCTTTCGTCGAAAACTTCTTTAGCTACGCGTACCGCATTAGCAGCGGTTGGCCATCCACCGTAAAAAGCCATATGCGTGATCACCTCAGATATTTCTTCTTTGGTGACGCCGTTATCTAACGCACGACCAATATGACCACGCAGTTGATCGGTTCTGTATAAGGCTGTAAGCGCTGCAACTGTTATAAGACTCCGATCTCTCTTTGATAATTCGGGTCGTTCCCAAACATCCCCGAAGAGAACATTAGCGCTCAATTCCGCCATCTTAGGGGCTATCTCCTGTGCAACATTACGCTGAGTGGCCATAACCTATCCCTCCATATTTATTAGCTTTGTCGAACCAGTGTTTAACTTACTATCTATGGAACCCATAACCCTTCAACTATCTACACGCTCCCCCAATTGATACCGAACTCACCACTCTCAACCAATTGTCCGGTAAAAGAATCTCCTTTTTGCCCGGCAAGCCAAATAGCGGCGGGACGAATCTTATCCGGATGAACCATAGGGATATGTTCAGTACCTACCCAATCCCCTCTTCTGTTCATCCATGTATCAACTCTCCCAGGACCTAGTAAATTAACTGCTATATTGTCAGGTTTTAACTCTTCAGACATGCTAAGGAACATTCTTTCTAAAGCAGCCTTAGACATAGAATAACCAACCCTACCTAACCGGTAGGCACGAGCGGAACCCGAGGTAATTGCAAAAATTGAACCTCCGGAGTGTTGGGATAACATATATGGGAGAGCAAATCGACACAACAATAATGGTGCCCTGACATTAACAGATATACACTGGTCAAGCGCTTCGATATCTAGTTCGGCAACTGGAGACTCGCAATCTATACCTGCATTGGACACCAAGATATCTATCCGCCCAAATGATTCGATAGTAGATTCTACTAAAGCCCTAATATCAGTAACTTCCGAAACATCACACTTTAACGCTAAAGCAGTCCCACCTTTCTCTCGAATCGCTTCGACGGTCTGATGTATTGTCCCCGAAGCATATTCAGCATAATCAGCATTAGGTGCTACTTCCGTCTCAGTCCTTGATGCAACTACTACCTTGGCCCCTGAATCGGCTAAGGCAATACTAATAGCTCGACCGATCCCGCGGCTTCCACCGGTTACGATAGCTACCTTATCAGTAAGATTCATTCTCTCCTACAAACTACGAAATCGGCCTAAATTGAGGCAAGCTGATTTTTTCATCTAGGTCTTCGAACACAACTTCAACCTCCATTCCACATTTGATCACTGATGGATCAGCTTCGACTTCAACCAAATTAGTAGCCATACGTGCCCCACCTTCAAACTCAACAATAGCAGGGACATAAGGGACTTTGTCCCTGAACGATGGGACTGGAGCTCTATGGACTATACAGAAAGTATGTACTACCGCTCGTCCGTTAGTTTTTATCCATTCCGTATCTCTGGAAAAACATCCGGGGCATATATCCCTTGGGTAAAAATAGGTTTGGTCACACTCTTTACAGTGGCGGAGCCAAAACTCATGTTCTTTACACTTGTCCCAATAAAAATCAGATTCCGGTTGAGGCACAGGGGGTGTTATCGGTGGCGCAGGGGATTGCTGGGTCATTACTTTACTCCTCGTCGCAACACGCCAAATGGCAAGTTATAGACAATGTTAAACGCTTAACAGGAAGGATAAGCACAAAGCGTAACACCGTCAAGAAAATACCAGGATAGTCGAGGTTCACATGCTTGCCATAAATTCACCAGCTGGAGTATCTTTCACATGTTGATATCCTTCTGCGGGTCTGGAGTGGTCATGCGAATAGCAGTAATGGGTGCAGGCAGTATAGGTGGGTATTTTGGCGGAATGTTAGCCCAATCGGGACATGACGTGACGTTAATAGCACGTGGTAAGCACTTGGAGACCATCAGAAAAGATGGATTAACGATAGTAAACGATGATGGGCGATTTTCAGTTAACTGTGATGCGACAGACGACCTCACTAGTATCGGTATTGTAGATCTCGTTCTGCTAACTGTGAAAACCTATCAAAACGAAATGGCTATACCCCCACTGCGGTCACTAATAGATAGTAAAACTTCTATCCTTTGCCTCCAAAATGGAATGGATAGTTACCAATCTATTACCCGTTTGTTACAGATACAGGACCCTCTTCCGGGAGCAGCCTATATAGAAGCTAGCGTCCAATCCCCAGGAATTATCCGCCAATCAGGAACTGTGGTAAAAATTGTTTTCGGAGAGCTGAACGGCACTTTATCTTCTAGAGGAACCGAAATCCAGAACGTACTCTCCGAGTCTCAGATAGATTCACAATTCACAACTAACATCCTGAAAACGTTATGGACCAAGTTTTTATTTATATCAACAATGGCAGGAATTACATGCCTTGCCCGTGAGACGTTGGCCCAACTTGTCCCTAAACAGGATTGGTCAGATATAATCACTGATTGCATGAAAGAAATTGAGGCCGTAGGTAGAGGAAACAACATAAACCTGGACAATGACGTGGTGAAAACTACCATGGATTACATAATCGCATCACTGGATACTATGCAAGCCTCAATGCATACAGACCTTATGGCAGGACGACCATTAGAATTAGATGCCCTTAACGGAGCAGTAGTTCGTGCAGGTAAATTAGCTGATATTCCAACCCCTATAAACAGCCTAATATACGCTATGTTGAAACCTTACGAGTTAGGATCCTGATTATCGATAATTTCGGAGATTACTAATGACTACATTAATAACAGGTGGTACTGGTTTCGTTGGAGCCAACCTGGTGAAAGATCTAGCTTCTAATGGTCATACAGTAGTTAGCATGGATCTGAACGCACCTGATTCGCTAATGCATAATTTTATATCTGAAGTAGCATCAAACATATCATTTGTGACGGGTGATATATTAGACCAACAATTTCTGGATAATATTCAGTCAACTTACAAGATTGATCGGATAATCCACGCTGCGGTGTATACCGTTAATCAACTAGATCTGGAGATTGAGAAAAGTCGTGAAATAATAGATATAAACGTAATGGGTACAACTAATCTTCTTGAGTTGGCACGTAAAGCAAAAGTGAAACGGTTTTTGTATATTAGCTCGGGGGCAGCATATGGATTAGCCGAAGAACCTGACCAGACATTCAACGAAACTTCAATTCCCCAACCTGATTTTTTATATGGAATCACCAAATATACAAGCGAACTGTTAACGAGGCGCTATTCAGAATTATACGGCTTTTCATCCGCCAGCATTAGATTAAGCACTCCTTTTGGTCCGATGGAACGAGTTACCAATCATAGAGGTGTTATGTCTGTATTCCACCAATGGACCAGATCCGCCATTAAAGGGAACGCAATAGAAGTATCCAACCCTCATACAGGCCGCGACTACACCTATATATCTGATATAGCTGATGGTGTAAGAACAGTACTCGATGCTCCCGAGTTAGCTCATGATCTTTTTAACGTTACGGCCGGTAGATGGATAAGATATTCAGAGATACTAGAAAGCTTGCGGCGTATCATCCCCACCGTAGACATTACTGTCACTAACTCAGAGAATTCCGTAGGGCGCAGTTCCGAGCCATCTCGAGGACCTCTATCAGGGCATAGGTTAACTGAAGACTTGGGCTGGACACCGCAATATGATCTTGATGCAGGACTAAATGATTACATCAACTGGAGGAAAAGAATTGGCTATTTGGATTAACCGCAGGTATCTAACCTAGGCAACAAGGATCTTAACTTAAGGGTCACCACTCCTCAACGTTTTCGGTATCCACCCAAAAAGCATTTCTTCTAACTCAGTCCCGCATTCCTCTAACCGATGTTCAGCTCCCTCATATAAGACTAAGTCTTTTGGCTCTTGGCCCCAGTCATGTATTTGCAGGCCGCATGAAAATGGCAACCGCGTATCACTTTTGCCATGTACGACTAGCAAAGACTTGGGAGACAATTGCCCTGCCATGTGGGCACCATACGTTTGAGGCGAAAGACATACCACCCCTTTAACATGGCTACTTGCCACACCGGATGCTACTACAACAGCACCTCCAAAAGAATGACCAACTAGTATTACAGGCTTATGCCCAGTCCCTTTAAGCATGGCGATTCCAGCCAACATATCCAAAACACATTCAGGTATGACATTTGGCTGTCGATAATCTAATCTGAGAGAAGATATACCTTCTAGTCTCAAGCGTTCTGCTAACCTTGAATACATCCCGGTTGCCGGGCCACCAAACCCACCGCGAGCCCCACAAACAAATATAACCGCCTGTTCAGAGCCTGTTGATTGATGAAATATAGATTTTAAATCACCTCTATTAGTGCGAAATAACAATCCACGACCAACCTCCCCCTCGAAAGGAAGTCCTTCAACTACCTCATAAACCGTCATCGGAACAGAGTCTGCCGGTGTAGATGCGGAACTGTCAGTCACGTTCACCTCATACCACTGGTAGCGTTTTTGTTCTCAGCCAATAATGCTTAGACCTTGAGACATACAAATGTTTCTTAATCAGGAAGTTAACATCAGGTATATTGAGTGTCAATTAAGTAATAAGTATATATAGGGATTCTGAGATACATAAATAATCTGCCAATCTAGTAATGATTATAATAAGTTCATACTTAAGCTAGCACATACTTACATCACATAAATCTGCTATCATCTGTACAGATTAAATCTTAAATAGGTTAGAGTTTCAAAAGCTAATATTTATAAGAGGATGGTTATTATGGAGAACTCAGAAATAGCAGTATTTGGCGGGGGCTGTTTCTGGTGTACGGAAGCAGTTTTTAGCTCACTAAAAGGGGTCAATTCGGTTATGCCGGGATACGCCGGTGGACATACTACAAACCCCTCTTATCGCGAGGTTTGTAGTGAAACCACGGGTCACGCAGAGGTTATAAGAATAGACTACGACCCATCACAGATTTCTTACGATCAACTTCTAGAAGTATTCTTTGAAGCACATGATCCCACAACCCTCAATCAACAGGGAGCGGATGTTGGCACTAGTTATCGATCCCTCATATTGTATTCGAATGAATCTCAGAGAGATCAGGCGACGGCATATATAGCCAAACTAGACGCTTCCGGAGTCAAAGGCAACCCTATCGTCACTGAAATCAAGGAATTGACAACCTTCTATGATGCAGAACCCGAGCACATGGAATATTACGATCGAAACCCCGGCAACATGTATTGCCAAATAGTGATAAGGCCCAAACTAGAGAAGGTTAAAGGGGAATTTCAGCAATTACTATCGTAATAACAGGGACCCTGTTTGTGGCATAATACCGAGACTAATACTGAAACTTGCCGCAATAAATATATAGAATCGATGGCCGGAAACCGTTGGTTTGTGTTAACATCAGTCCGACCTAAGTTCAATTACTAAATATTCCTGGAGGTTTTTGTATGGCTACGATGATCGATGGAGAATCTTATTTGGGAAGAGTCATGGTAAGACCGCTGTCCAAAACTGGCGACATAACCATGTATTTGTGGCCGGTAAGATGCTTGAAAAGCAAAATGGGGGGCCCTACTTTCGGTGTCGACGTTAATGGTGAAGAAATTATACGTTTTGATCCTCACGGGCCACGTGGACATTGGCACAAAGGCGGATATGATAAATTAGGAGCTGGCGGATCCCATGTTGAATTTCCAGACGGAGTATCTGAAATCAACAAACAAATCGACTGGGCGCTTGGTCAAATCAAAGACCAAGGCAAACAGTTACTTTCCGACGCCGGACACACCGCCGGTGCAGAATCATGGGACCAAGAAATGGTAGAAGCTGCAACCAATGCTATAAAAGATCACCTCAAGGAAGAAGGAGATCTTCGTTCCCAGGCTATCGCACAAGGACTGATAGATCCCAATATGTAGTCCAAATTCCGGGTTTACAGTAGTAAAGGAGGCCGTAGAATATCTACGTGCCTCCTTTCTAATTTCGCATGACAGCGCAGCCACAAAGGAGCAGGCAGTTGACGAGTGATATAACAAATTCCGATGGGATACATTGGCGAGATTGGCATGAGGATATTTTCTCCGATTCTGATCAAGAACATAAGCCAATTCTTCTTGCTCTGACGGCAACTTGGTGCCATTGGTGCCACGTAATGGACCAGACATCATATTCCCAACCTGAAATTATTAATCTCATAAACGCTTACTTTATTCCCACCAGGGTTGATGTTGATGTCAGGCCAGATTTAGCGAGAAAATATAATCAAGGCGGTTTTCCATCGCTCGCCGTTTTAAACAATCGCGGAAGATTATTACTCGGCAAAGTATATTCCCCTCCAGAAGAATTATCGGTATTACTAGACCAGGTCAAAAGTAACGATGCTCACCCTGTTGAAAACGATCGTCATAGAAAACTACCAGATACCTCTCACACCCCTTCAGACGCCAACCCTAATACAGGCACACCTCAAGATCGCGTGTTAGATCAGATCCAAAGTATGTATGACCCTATATTCGGCGGATTAGGAGACGAACCAAAACAACCTCCATGGGAAACCGTCAGGCTATTAATGGACCTTTACTCTAAAATCGGGGATAAAGAACTACTTAACATGGTCAAAACCACGCTGGATGGGATACAGACAGGTCTGTTTGATTCAAACGATCAAGGGTTTTTCAGATACTCTGTATCAAGAGACTGGAAAGTTCCGCACTACGAGAAAATGTTAGTCACGAATGCCAACCTAGCGATAACCTATTCTGAAGCTTATCAGCTAACTAGAAAAGCCCGGTACAAACAGGCAGCTGTAGGTACTATTAACTATCTGATAAGCACGTTGTACGACTCCTCTAAAAACGGCTTTTACGCTAGTCAAGATGCAGAAGAAACGTACTATCAATTGCCGTGGAAAGATCGCACTTTATCACTATTGCCTTCAATCGACCCTACACTTTACAGTGGATGGAACTCTCTCGCTGCAACCGCATTATTAAAATGCTCACATTTATACCGTTCGCCTGATTACGAAATAATAGCCGCCAATATTATTGATTCAATCTGGCAAACTAGTTGGGAAGCTTCGTCTGGTTTATCACACGTAATGGGACAATTGGTAGGCAAACCTACTTTCCTGGAAGACCATGTACATTTCCTACGTGCAAATCTGTCCATGTACGAAAGATCTGGATCTCAACGTTACTTGGAACGTGCAGTAGAAATACTTCAGAAAACACAAGATCTCTTCGGAGCAGCCACCGACGGATATTACGACGTCAGGCCAAATCAGTTTAATACTAATAATGTGGACCCTCCTGATATACCTGTCCTTGAGAATGCCCTATTAGCCGAAGCTATGGTTACCATCTATTACTTAACTGGCGATCAACTATACAACGACCTAGCACGGTCTACGCTTAACAGATTTAGTCAAATAGTCCCTGGCAGAAGCTTTATTGGTAACACAAATTCTCGGACGATGGAAGAAGACGAAGAAGTTCTCTTTTTACCTGCCGGATCAGTCTGGGCGAGAGCCTATGATATGTTATCTAACGGGCCCATACATTACATCCTGATAGGAGATTCATCTTCCCAAATATTTAAGCGCATGGATAATATGCTATCTGGGATATATGCTCCCCACAAAATTTATGAGCGTCTAGATACACAGGAAAACAGCAACAGAATCTCTCAACTAGGCTTTCCTATACGCAATCATCCTGAGCTATATGTATGTATTGGGAGTCAATGTTTAGCACCGATAAATACCCTCGATCAGATTAGGGATTTAAAGAACAACCCTCCCTGGCAACAGGTATCAATTTCTCTCTAAATTTATCCCGTTTCATACCGAAATTAATAGTTCTGCAGGTAGCCCATACAATTTCTGCCAATCAAAGTACGTCACACTCAAAGAAAGGTCTAATCCGAAATAACGGCTGCTCTGAGTCATCTAAAACACTTAATGAAGGAGTATAATTGGACGAAACATTGAGTGAATTAATATACCTTGGATAGGTGAAGATATGGCTAAACTAAGCCGGTCTAATTTAATGCCTAATGAAGTCTATACATACACCATATTGGATTCTTTCAGTAGGATGGAGCAGTGCTTCAACGACACAGGATATGTGTGGGATGGAAAATTAACTACCTCCAACCTACAGAATAAGATAGAGAGATTTATTACCGAACAAGGCTTATTAGATTGGTTTACTACGGATAGAGCCGTGATCAGCAAGAGGCCGAGATGGAAGGCTAGATTCACTAATGCTTTGATCCAACTGGTCATCCTTGGATGTTTAGAGGCGAATGAGGATGGGTATACTAGGACCGAAAAAGGAGAGTCATCCCTCACCGGTATTTCTCTTCATGTGAATGCCACCGCCAAACAATGCTATATAGTAGGATTCGGCGAACATATCGAGAATCCGTATGATCCACAGAGACTAGATGACACGTTGGTCCCAGATATATTAAAAGTGATACCGTTAGATATCCAGGAGACCTATCTGTGACAATCGGGCTAGACGCCAGCTTACTCGGTTTAATCAAGGTGGGCCGATTGAACTAATTCGACTTTACGAGTACCGAGAATACATCGTTTCAATAATATCGGTTGTACAACTAATGAGTCGAGATTTACTCCATTAACCGCTTTCCAATTCGAACGTAGTATTTAATCTACACATCATTTCGTAGTAGCATACCAATACAGATAATGTTATAGCCCCTTCATCCCCAACAAGGTGTGTAATAGCTTGCCAAGTTGAATCCCTAACCTGACTTCCCAATATTTCTTTTGAGAAATGCGCCCAAATACCTTCCTTGGGCAACAAACCTCTAGGAGCAGTCCCTGCATATATAGCATCTATTACAGTTTCTCTGACTCCTACTTCTCTAGCTACAGGTAATATTGCCTCCCAGATAGCCTGATTATCTAACTCATGGGAAACGGTCAATCCAACTGTACATACGATCCATGCCTCCATCGCCGAACTTTCAAGAATCTCAGCATAGATACCGTCAAGCAACTGGGCCATTCTGGGATGGGCGAACAGCGTCTGTACAGTAGAAGTTAATCCTGATCTTCTTTCAGTTGCCCTATGAAAACTCTCGTTATACGCATCCGGAATGTCTGAAATTGTTACCATTGGTAAGCGAGCCATAATCACCCCAAAAAGATAGTACTGAATCATTGTCAGGCACATTTATTAAACAGGCAGCCGTTACCCTGTACATGCTAATTGTACCTTCAAAATAATCCGTATTCGCTATCTAGTATCGTAAACCTGAATACTAGCCTAACCAAGATGTAAATTAAAGAAATCAATCGTTCTTGGCCAGGAAGCATCAGCTGCCTCTTTGTTATATCTATGGGGTTGTCCGAAATCCATGAATGCGTGGTCTGCTCCCGGATACGTATAGAATTGATGGTTTGTCCCGAGCTCAGTTAACTCTCTGTCTAACACCCTCATATCATCTTGAGACGGGTTTTCATCTACCTCCCCAAAATGAAATAACATCGGACAAGTTATAGCACTCATTTGATCATGTGGCGAAACACTAGAGGAACCGCGGGCAACCCAGAGATTTCCTCCATAATAAGGAGCAACTGCCTTAAAATTGGAATTGTTTGCGGCAGCCAACCATGCCACTCTGCCCCCCATACAAAACCCAGTAACTCCAATGCGATTACTATCAATAGCTGGATGTGATATTAGCCAGTCTACTGTAGCATTTACATCTGACATTATTTCAATATCATCCAGAAAAGCATTTTTTGCTGTCCCATCGGCGATCATATCATCGGTTACCCGATGGAACAGATCCATGGCTACCCCTGCAAATCCGGCTTCTGCCAACCGATCTGCGATACTTTGGGTGAACTCACCTACGCCACTCGCGGGGTGAGCAATTAACACAGTAGGGAACGGACCGGACCCAGCCGGGACGCTTGAATATACGGACATTTCCTGGTTATCTACTTGAAGAGTCTCCCAAAAAGATGCCATAACCACCTCTAATTTTAATATCTTCCGATTTTAGCACGCCTCGGACAAGATCTTACACCAATGGAACTCTGCAAAGTTAACATCACCCGGTAGGTAGACCTGTGACCGCCTGCTCAAATCCCATAACTGGATATATTACCGCGTGATTCCAAACTGCTAATCCAAAATCGACTATCAGGCTATCTACAGCATGGGAATCAGGGCCATCCACGAGAAAAAAACTCACATGAGAGGATTTGTTTATCCAACTGCCGACCAGTGAGCATGAATGCTTGTTCAGCACTTCTTCTAAGGTGTTAAACATAGTTAACACTCGGTCTCTGATGGGTATCGATACACCTGGACAATTATCCGAAGTATGATTTAACACAACCATGTGAAGCATATTATCCTCCTAAGCGGACTAAGAACTGACTTGTTATCCTCGATTCCGAAACCAATCTGGCACCCTTTGAACCATATCAATTATACGGTCTTCAAGCGTATTCCCATCACTGTCCGGTATCAAGCAGTGCCTATCCATCCAGTCAATGCTGTCTCTAATATCAGATATCAATGAAAAACGTGGTTGAAACTCCGGTATTAAAGCACCTAACTTAGAACCTTCATAAATTTGAGTGTGACCGAAATTATCTGCCAATCCACCAAATCTTGACGGTGATAACTCTATTAGTAGATCCTGGGGAACATGAACCAACTGTAGATCAACTTCCAACGACTCAGCGACCTCTTGGTGCCAGTGATCCCATGTTCTCGGATTAGGATGAACAAGATTATAGACTTGGCCTATACTTGCTTTCCGGCCCAAAATAGCCGAGAAAGCCAATCCTGCATCCTTCGATGGAAGAAACTGAAAATAATTTTGGCCGTCTCCTGCGGATAAAAGCGGCTTGTACTTACGAAGGCGGTCTATCCAGCTACCATCTCCGCCTATCTGAGGTAACAATACATTAGCTCCAAAGGTCAACGAGGGTTTCAGTATCGTAACTGGGAATTGGGAATCTCGGTGTTTTTGCAAGAAATATTCATCCGCAGCCATCTTATTGCGAGAATAATCGGAGTGACCGTTTAATGGCGATGATTCATCCAAATAAACACCAGAGAAAGGAGGTCCGTAGGTCATCACAGTGGAACAATGTATAAAGTGTTCCACTGTATCTCTAAATACAAAACAATCTGATTTGGCATCTTCCGAATCAAAGCAAATCATATCGATAACATAATCAAACCTTTGACCAGCCAGTAACCGTTTGAAATTATCGCGATTTCGACGATCCCCGGTAATCACATGGAGTCCTGCAGGAGGAGGATCAGCATTTAACCCTCGGGTAAATAAAACCACTTCATAGTTTTTTCCCATCAGAGCCGCAACTACAGCCCGACTAATATTCCCCGTTCCTCCTAGGACTAACACTTTCATGGCACTTTACATAACATAATTAATTGGGAGTTTGTATATTCAATGAAAGCTGTTTCAACTAGGACTCCTATAGATCAGGCTCAACATGCAGGATCTAACGAAACTTGCTAATACATTTAACTATCGGCCAGCCAATCGCCTCCCTTCTGTCAGACCCGGTGTGACCGTTTGAGGAGAGGTGATAATAATTCGAAATCCTTGATTTATGCGCATGGCCACCTCATCTGGGCTATTGGCACCCGTAGCGCACGGAACATTGAATTCTTTACACGTTTCCAGTATTCTCAGCAAATTGCTCTGGACATCCGCGTGACCTGCATTGCCTCTTAGACCCATAGACACAGACATATCACCTGGTCCAGCCCATATAGCACCAATACCTTTTACTTCGTTTAAAATATCCCTGAGATTTTCTACTCCCAGTGGTTCCTCTATTATCCCAATAAGTAGCATGTTTCCATTAGGGTCCAGAGGCCAGAGATCGGCAGCATCGTAATATTCCTGTGGAGTAATACCCCAGTATCTAGGAGCAATCCGCTGCCACCACCCTCTCTCCCCTTGCGGTTCAAAATCCGCCGCACCCTGAACTTGAGGATACCGCGCTGCAACAACTGCAGCCTTAGCTTCTTCTACTGTATTCAGGTGTGGAATTATAATTCCATAAACTCCAGTGTCCAGAGCTTGCTTGATAATCCATTGACTCAGCTCTCTGGCATTTGGCGGTATCCGGACCAAGGGGACCACATCTGCCTGAACGCTACCTTTCTCCGCTATTCGTTTCCGGTTCAATAGAAACTGAAGGGATAATTTCAAGCTATCAAAATTAAATCCCTCATGTTCCATCTCGATCATTACCATGTCATAATCTGAATCCGAAACGAACATAACGTCATCTATGTTCCCGTTCCAAATCAGCCCGGAGGCAAAGACAGTATGTCCAGATTCCAGAAGGTCAATTACCTTGTTATACCTTACAGATTCACTCATAATGTTCGCACCTTAATGTGATCAATTACCTAGAAACACTAAATTGGGCCGTCAGGTTCTAACCCCAAGGCTACCCTCCCATATTGCTGACCTCCCAAATCCATGATAAGCCCATCACGACGAGCCATCGCTTGAGCGTCCCGGTGTATCCTTTGGAAGTTTGTAGAACTGAACAAGGCATGAGCTCCGCTTAATTCAAATATACTATTTACGGAGCGTAGGCAAAGTTGCGCTACGAAAGCCTTGTCACGCCGGTAGCGGGCTCTATCCAATGGTCTAAACTCTCTATCTTCCCTTCCCATACGGAACATTTCTTCGATGTCATGTTTCATCAAAATATGTCCGGCATCAACCTGCGCTTGGGCCTCCGATAGCCTATGGTGCACTGCATAAGAGTCCGCTGTCCGACCAGGCCCAGAGGTTCCCTTCAACATTAAGACAAACTCATCTATCATCCCCTGCGCTAACCCGACAATCGGTGCGACGAGATCCCATCCAAGTAGGGCCGGTATCGGTATTTTATATCTGGTCTGTCCATGAGTTTCCCATCCGATGCGATTTTGATTTCCTGCTTGGGCAACGTTTAATATCCTGTGGACCGGTACGAATGCTTCTTTCACCAATATGTCTTTACTTCCTGTTCCTTTAAGGCCCGAAACAAACCAGTTATCGACTATTTCATAATCTTGACTGGGTAGAAGCATCCAAGTCCTATCCTGAAACCCAGGGGCCCCTAACATTACCCATTTAGCAGAATCACATCCACTCGAAAATTCCCAACGCCCTGATAATTGATATCCTCCGTCTACGGCCCTAATCTCTGATCTACCAGGATTTAACGAGCTAGAACAAAGCGGATATTCGGCATCTGCGAACACCTCTTCCTGAGCCGCAAGAGGCCAATGTCCGATCAAGTAGGCATGAGCAGTCCACAGGGAATAGCACCATGCAGACGATCCACAACCTTTGGCGAGTTCCATTCCCACATCCAGGGACACCCCATAATTAACAGACTGCCCACCGTATGACCTGGGAATTCCTATCTCATATATACCACTTGCGAGCAGATCTCTTACGGTCTCTTGAGGAATTTGTCGCAGGTCTTCAGTCAGCTGGGCCCGAGATTTTAACTTCGGCACTAACTCCGACGCTGATTTTATTAATTCACAAGTATCCATAAGAATCCTATAGGAGTGCCCTGCTTTGCTAGTTAAATATTTAACACTATGGACCGGACTGCTTTAACCAAATGGTTAACTTCATCAGCTGTATTAAAGAAATGGAGTGAAGCCCGAACACCTGCAGGGTACCCGATATGCCTGACGACTATTCGTTCAGTATTCCATAACGTGGAAACCAGTGATTCGCTATCAATACCTTTCACATCAAAACACACTAAGCCAGAAGATTGTTTTTCATCTAACGGGGATAACACGTTAACCTCCTCTATCTCACTTAACCGGACCTTGAGCAAGGAAGCTAATCCAACATTTCTTTTTTGAATTCGATCTATACCGATATCTGTCATAAAAGATATCGCCTGACTCAAGCCGCATTGTAAAGCTCTGCTTGTCGACGCAAGCAAGAATTTATCAATGGAATTAATGTTCGGGGCTAAATCGCCCGGGTTGTCATGCTCTAAAACCGCCCTGCCACTAACCTGAGTAGGTTCTATTTGCGAAATCAAATTTTCCTTAATATAAAGGGCTCCGATACCTTCGGACCCCAATAACCATTTTTGACCGGGTATTGAATAAAAATCACAATCAATTTCTTTTAAATCCAGGTTGATATTCCCCGCGGCCTGGGCGCCGTCCAACAACAAGAATATGTCCCTATCTTTAGATATTTTTCGGATAGCTTCGACCGGCATTTTCAACCCCGAACTATATTGTATATGGCTCAAAAATATAAGCTTAGTTCGGCTTGTAATAGCTGATTCAATTTTATCCAGGATTATTTCATTACGTTCATCACTGTTTAGCTGAATTATCTTTAAATTTGCTCCGTATTGCCTCTGCTTGTAAAAAGCAGGGACCAAAACAGAACTGTGCTCCAAGCTACAAGTTATGATTTCATCACCAGGGAGCCAACGTAGCCCATTTAATACGATATTGAGTCCATCAGTAGTGTTTTTGGTCAAACAAATTTCTTCGGCACTGACGTTTAAAAGATTAGCAACATCTTCTTTGGTTTTGTTTTGAATTTCGCGCCCACTGGAACTGGCATCAGGGCTTGCGGGACCCTCCATCATCTCGTAATCCAACCGGGCTTTTATAGCATCGACCACTATCCTGGGAGATGGTCCCGACCAACCAGTGTTTAAGTAATTCGTATTTTTACAAACCGGAATTTGCTCTCGGATTTCTGCAACATCCATAAGCTGAATCCTTACCAATCAGTATAAGCGACATTAGTGATTGGATATCTCAGAATTTCACCCCAGACTGAGAACCAAGCCCTACGTATACATTCTTATCGGGATCAGAGCTAGCACCATTACTTGAAATAATTCTTACTACAATAGTTCATTCCGCTGTTCTACCACCATCAATGACAAGTTCTGCACCGGTCACAAAAGATGATTCATCTGAAGCTAAATACAGAACCCCAAACGCGACATCTTCCGGTTTACCCAGTCTACCAATCGGCGTTCGACGCATACGGTCATCCCTATAACTAGGGTCTTCAAGAAGTTGTTCTGTCATGGGACTTTCAATCGTACCCGGGTGTACGGAGTTTGCCCTTATAGCATCTCCCGCATATTGGATAGCAGTCGATTTGGTGAACAGTCTGACTGCTCCTTTAGAAGCGGTATAAGCGGAAGACATGCGGTTACCTACCAGGCCAGCAACCGACGATATGTTGACTATTGATCCCCCGCCATTTTGCTTCATATAGGGAATCACTGCCTTAGATCCCAAAAACACTCCCTTGGCGTTGATATCCATTACCTGGTCCCATTCTTCTGTGCTCGTATCTAGGATATTATTAACTCGATAGATACCGGCATTATTAACTAGTATATCTATCTTCCCAAACGTACTGACGGTTTCCTCAATAGCACTAACCCATTCTCGCTGGCTAGTAACATCTAAATGAACAAACCGGCATTGACCACCCGTCTCATTAATTTCAGCTTCCAAACGTTCGCCATCTGCGTCTAAGACATCGCCGATAACGACTTTAGAACCTTCTTTAGAAAAAAGCCTAGCTTCCGCTGCACCCATACCCCGCGCACCACCTGTAATTAACGCAACCTTGTTATCAAGTCTCATATCGCGATCCCAGTACTAATAGAATTTTGAGAGTTACCTTCTGTAAAGACCCATGAGGGTGCTTTTCTCAATAAGGTTAGCATTCAACATAAACCCTACTACCGCAGCCGAAGTATCAGCATTTACGGGTAATGAATCCACAGACACACTATAAATGGTAAAAATATACCTGTGGGGATGATCCGATTCGGGAGGGCAAGCCCCTCCGTAACCTGGTTTTCCAAAATCGGTGCGAGTTTGCAAAGCTCCGTCAACCAAATGGGCTGACCCTTCCCTTATCGAAGTTACATCTGGTGGAATATTCACAATCACCCAGTGCCAAAACCCACTCCCGGTTGGAGCATCAGGATCATAACAGGTAATGGCTAAAGATTTAGTACCCTCTGGAACGTTATCCCAGTGTAATTCCGGTGAAACATTTTCCCCGTCACACCCAAATCCGTAATCGGCGCTTAAAGCATGTTTATCTTGCAGATAGTCCCCATCTTTAAAACTGTTACTGTTTAGTCTTAAAGTCATTAATCTTCCCAACGTTATAGTTATTGAATACCCTATCTACTGCTTTCAAAAGGTATACCGGTTATCAAGAAGAGGCTCTTCCTAATAATTTCAGAGTACGTTCTAGAGAACCGGTTCTGTCTGGTCCAGCAAGTATCGGAGACACCAGAAGTTCAGATGCACCGTATTCAAAAATAGTGTTCAATCCATCTAAAACCCTATCCTCACTACCATGTACTACAAGTCCATCGATCATATTGTCACTCCACTTTGCTTCAGATGCTTCGGGATATCCGGCGCTAATCAACATGCGTCGATAAAATGGTAAGTTTGGATAATTTGAGAATTGCTCCCGGAAAGCAGCGCGTACTTCAGCGTCGTCGTCATGCACACATACTGGAACATGGGCAATCAAAGGAGGAACTGGCCTGTTTGCCTGCTCTGCCCCTGCCTTCATTGCTGGCAATCCAACATCTCTAAGATATGCTGCAGGACTAACCCAACTAATAGCTCCATCTGCCTCCGCCCCACACAATTCGAAGGATCCTCGTTGTAAAGCTGATGCCATCACTGGAACGTCCACTCGTTCTGCTAGTTTATCTTTCACCTGATAGCAAGTTCCCTCGTGGTCCACTTCTCCGTCTTGCAACAATCCCTTCAATACCCGAAGATATTCTCTTAAATTTTCAAGAGGGCTAGGCATTCTAATTCCCATGGCTCTCATTGTTGGCCTGTGGCTAGGTCCTACCCCTAACCTAAACCTCCCAGGAGCCAATTGGGCTACAACCTGAGCTTGCTGAACCATTACCAATGGATGTCTCGGGAAAATCGGAACAACAGATGTCCCCATCTTTAAAGTCTTTGTCCCGCCGGCAGCAGCAGCAAACACTGTCATACTATCTAACCTAGCTCCCCCAGTTGTCATCCAAGCAGCTTGGATGCCGTATTCCTCCGCTTTATAGATAGATTGTTGTACCTCATCTACTTTAGTCCCTCCTACCGCTAGACCTATTACCTTATCCGCCATAATTCAACGTCTCCTTGATTCATCACTCAACTGGTTATTTCTGCCCTTTAAACTAGTGATTTTCGCTAACAAGTTAATTGGGATACCTTTTGGACTACGCTCACAAAGAGTATCATATCTTATGTTTCTTTTAATCAGGTAATGCACTTTCCAAGGAAGCACCAAATGGATGTATTAATTATAGGTGGGACAGGGTACATCGGGAAAATAGTAACAGAACTACTTCTTGAACGTTCGGATAACGTGACTATATTCTCTAGAGGATCATCCCGACCCCATTGGTGGTCACAAGTAGAGCATATAACCGGTGATCGAGAGGACACAAACGGTTTCGCTAGAAGCCTTAAAGGGAAAAGATTCGATTGCGTTATCGATACACAAGCGTTCAAAAAAGAAGACGTAGAATCAGTCGTCGATATTCTCCAAGGTAACACAGGTCGATATTTCCTGGTCAGCACCGGATCTGTTTACTTAGAAGGAGGAGTCGATTTCCTCAATAACTGTCCCTATAACGAAGACTCAGTTGATTGGTCAACTATAGATTACAGTTATCCCGATAAACTTGATACCTACGCGATCGGCAAGCGACACTGTGAGAAATGGATCAACGAAAATTGCTCCATACCTTACACTATTGTACGTATACCGGCCGTGATGGGAGAAGGGGATCCGACCGGAAGAATATGGTGGTGGATCCAACGGGCGCGAGATGGAGGAGAGCTCATATTGCCGCCACAATCCTTGGGATCGTTCCGTACCATATACTCGGGAGACGCCGCTAGAAACTTCATAAGAATCTTGGATAGTCCCGCGACTATAAATCAGACTTATTACGTAGCCATGCCTGAAATAATGGACTTGAACAGGTGGAGCAATTCTATCTGGAATTGTATGGGATCAGAATGCTCCGTCGCCTATATACCGTTAGATATAGTCAGGAAAGAACCGAATCTCCAAGGATACTTCCCCCCGATGGGCCGGCCCTTCAACAACATACATGATCTAAGCAAATCAGAGGACACTTTCGGTATAGTCACCCAGCCCTTTGATCAATGGATCAAATCGGTAGTCGATTGGTACGCAGATAATAGTCCGATTGAATCATCAGCCGGATACGGTTTCCGGTCTGATGAACTGAATTTAGTCAACCGTTGGAAAAACCATTGGGATATGTTCATATAAGATTATTAAAAAGGAAGTTATTTTGAAAACTATAGCTGCAATCCAAACCAGTCCCAACTCCCTGTTAGATATTGCCGAATTGGAAGTTCCAGATCCCTCAGATGACCAGGTAATAGTCAATCTGATATCTAGTGGTATTTGCCATTCTCAGTTGCACCAAATGGAAAACAGCTCATTATCCAGACCCTTGGTTTTCGGGCACGAAGGTACTGGAGTAGTTTCCCACGTAGGAAGATCTGTCGACCACGTCAAAGAAGGAGACAGGGTGATAGTAACATGGGTACCCAGAGTACCAGTTAAAGGGCGTCCGTCCCCAGTCCCTACAGGCGTTACATATCAAGAACAATTAGTGCATGGGAATGTCTACACCTGGGGTCAGGACGTATTAGTCAACAAAGACTACGTCGTTCCGATATCTCCTGAAGATCCATCCGATGTAAGTTGTCTAGTCGGATGTGCAGTCTTAACCGGAGCCGGCGCGGTATTGAATACGGCTAAAGCTCGCCCAGGGGACTCAATTGCCGTGTTTGGAGTAGGTGGAGTGGGATTGTCTGCAGTCGGTATGGCTTCAATTTTGGAAGCCTACCCTATAATAGCGGTTGACCTAAAAGACGATAAACTGGAATTCGCCAAACAATTTGGTGCTACTCACGTGATTAACGCATCTAAAGTAGACCCAATCTCCGCAATCCAAGATATCACTGATGGCGGAGTAGATTTCGCTATAGATGCAATTGGTCTTAAAATCACCAACGAACAAATATTACCAGCAACTAGAGGTGGTGGTGCGGGAGCTGACAATCACGGAGGGACCGCGATCTTGATTGGGTTACCGGGTTGGGACATCACCCTGAACTCACGGATGTTTGTTTCTGAGCAACGCCAGTATAGAGGCAGTCTTGGTGCAACATATCCAGACAGAGATTTTCCGATGTTTCTTAGGTGGCACAGAGAAGGTAAATTCCCTTTGGATAAGCTAGTCACTCAGCGATATAAATTAAACGAAATCAACGACGCTTGTCATTCTTTGAAATCAGGAAACATTCTTGGAAGGGCTATAATCGAATATTGATTACGCCTACGTTAATTTCTCACAATCATATGGTACGTAATGATTATCCTTAAACACTACGGCCCATGGACCTTCTATTTATTTTGCATCTTATTATTAGTGAATACGTCGTGTATCCCAACTGACGTTGAGATCCGCAGCATGGTTAAAGATGAGATTGCTTCTGCTTTGACGCGGATACCTACAGTCACTCCAATCCCAACGGCTACACCTCAGCCAACACCCACACTGAGACCATTTCCTCAAAGATCTACTCCAGTAATATTCCCTACACCTCTGCCCACTCCCACGCCTATGGCTCTCCCAGCAACACCTACACCCAATCCAGTTCTCCCAACAAGGACCCCTGAGCCTGTTGCAAAATCAGATGCAAATATAAAGCCTACCATGCCTCCGCCAGACCCCGAGAAATTTTTACCGTCTACCTGGTCTCTAGTCCTAAACTGGAGTCCCACCAATCCCGTATCTGGAAGAGATATCGACTTCACGTTGACAGGCTTAGATGCCTGGCAACGGCTCAAGATTTGCTTTATAGACCCACTCGGCAAGGAATCTCTATGGATCGATCCTGACCGTGAAGTCAATCTGATTAATGCGGACGGAACTCCAATGTCTAACAGAATAATATTCGCTGACAAAACAGGGAAAGCTAAGTGGTCTAGAATAGCTACTCTCGACCACGAGGGAATCTGGGGAATTCGGATGGAGTTACTTGGCGACTCCATAGTTACCAATTACAACTTGTTACAGATCGATCTAGGAGATACCGTAACTGAAAATATCGGGGTAGATCTTAGAAAATACCAAGGCTCTTTCTCAAATATATATTATTCAGCAGGCGTTCCAACTTCTCTGGTAGTAGACCTACAATACCATTTGAAATGGGTGGTAGATCAGATGAATGTTCGGAGTGGACTACAGAGCATCAAGATTCCAGACATTTACCTTGCTTCAAACCATGACCTATTTAAAGAGTTAGCCACCGCCGGCGGCGTAACTGTAGGCTTTGAATCTGGTTTTTATAAAAGGGCAGGGGTCCGCCCCGGCATTTATATGAGAACCGACTTCTTACGTACAGAATTACTACGTGTATTAACTCACGAATACGTTCATCTGGTTATTGGAGAGAAGTCACAGGAAAGAGATATTCCTAGCTGGCTCAATGAGGGAACGGCGCAATATTATGAATATGCCCTCAATTTGAATGGGATACGACCTGACATCACCCAGTTACGAATGTACCACGCATCGGATGTCGTTAAATCAGCCGCGGTAGATGACTCGATGATCGGCCTAAGAAACCTGGAAAACCAAAGTAGTTGGAACAGCCAGACAGATCCATCGCGAATACTATTACAGTATTCGGAAGCCTATATAGCTGTCAAATATTTAAATGATACGTACGGAGAAAAATCTTCAGCTAACATAATAAAAAACATAGCTCGCGGTGTAAATATAATCGGTGCCATCCAAGATGAAACCGAAATTAGTTACCACAAATTCCGTGACGATTTCGCTAGTTGGATAAAGGATTTTAAAGACCCAGAAAGAGAGGAGTTAAACAAACATATATCTGAACTGATAGATATCACAGATCAAGATGAAATATTATTCGCCAAACGCTCTCAGGAAATGCGATTAAATAGAGATTTCGAGGACCGCATTAGTGACAAGGAAAATTTGGTCAATGATGCTACTCAATTAATACAACGGCTTCAAAGAATGAAGCCACCGCCTTCCCTAATCGAATTGCATCAGGACTCGCTTATATATTTCAGCAAGATAAAAGACTGGCTCGCTTTAGAATTGAACTACGTCAGCACTACCGAAGGAGACCGTCAAGTTGATGCAAACCAACTGATTCCTGAGATCGAGGCGAGAGGTACTTTACTAAACAGGTCAATAGCCAACATAGAATCCCTTTACAACCTTAAAGCTCTTAAGGATTAACACACTATTTTCCTTATATCACATGTTCTTTATGTGACCTTAACCAGTCGGAGTTTTATAAATAATCCTTGTAACATCACACTGTTCATACGTTGGCCGCTTGCCCTCGAAAAGCCGGCATTACTTCTTTCGCAAATCTAGTGAGCTGTTCCTTAAACTGGGCTTTAGTTTCCCCCATTGGAAATCCGATCATTATTTGTTCAATACCGGGGTATTTCTCCTCAAT
>ENA-UPTF01000282-UPTF01000282.1-marine-metagenome-genome-assembly--contig:-NODE-282-length-36390-cov-5.321373_pt1 | contig 36390 bp, 36 predicted proteins | sample MGYA00238166_ERZ767019 | MGnify/ENA primary metagenome ERZ767019 (study PRJEB28930, sample SAMN06266391) | marine metagenome | isolation source: Sea water from 250 m depth | place: Atlantic Ocean | study... | reverse complement strand
TTTGTAAGTTTCGTTTTCTACGATATCTGAACCAACTACTCTGTTAACGAGACCCATCCTCAAGGCTTCTGGACCATCAACTAGTTTACCGGAATAAAGGATATAAAGGGCGTTACTTTTACCTACCAAATTGATAAGACCCTGCATCTCTAGGTGACCAATCGTAATCCCCAATTTAGCTACAGGAATACCTATCCGAACATCATCTGATGCAATCCTCAGATCGGTAGCTACTGCCAATTCACACCCGCCGCCCGCAGCGAATCCTCTTATCATCGAAATAGTAGGAGTTTCCAAACTACTAACTGTCCGTAATAGATTGTTGACAGAATCGTTATATTCTCTTCCCAGATTTGAATTAGACCTATATTGTTGGAAATCATTAATATCTGCCCCTGCTGAAAAGGCTTCACGTCCAGCCCCAGTCACTATAATCGCTCTGCAATTTATATCCTGATCTAGTTCAATAAATATATTCGATAATTCTCCCCACATCGAATAACTGATAGCGTTTCGCGTTTCCGGCCGGTTGATTATTACCGTCGCCACCGGCGGGTCTTTATCCACCAGGATCCAATCAGACATTTATCACTCCCTCGCTTGATTAGTCTATCTCCTAGCAAGAATTCCAACTTACACTAACTTTACCACCAATGCCAGATCCGATTAATATCTGACTTAGCTATTAACTCTCAAGCTGACGGCTTCTAGTGGTTTTAGGTTAAAATAAAAACTAAATAACTGCGAATCCTTTCAGTAAATTGAAAAAAGGGGCAGAGCAATGGATTGGAACTTTGAATTGGTTTCAGGACCCTATGGTGGAACAACCGAAGGACCTGTGTGGGATGGTCAGAATATCTTGTTCAGTTACATCCCCGGGAGTGTGATCTTCAAATACGATCCTAAAACTGGAGAAACTACGAATTTCTTCACCGGAACCTTACACACTAACGGACTTTGCTTCGACTCTGTAGGTAACCTATATGGCTGTCTCCAAGGTGGCCGAGGTATCGGGCGATTTGAAAAAAACGGTTCCACGCTCACAACCCTCCCGCGGTTGCTGGACGGAAAACAACTGGGTAACCCGAACGATCTGGCCATAGATAAGCAGGGTCGTATCTGGTTCACTGACCCATATAGTGGATCGTGGGACATAGGGGCCATGGAACTAGATCATCAATCGGTATTGAGATTAGATCCCAAAGACAGCGGGCGTTGGGATTTATCGAGAGCTACATACGACATTAGCCGTCCTAACGGGGTTCTAGTATCGAGAGATCAGACGACTTTATATGTAGCCCAAAGCGATTATTCAACAGATCAACCTCGCCAATTAAGAGCCTACCCTATTCGTTCAGATGGATCTCTAGGGAGTTACACCACACTCCACACTTTTGCCGCGGATCATAGAGGAGCTCAAAGGGGTGTAGATGGAATGACACTAGACACAGACGGTAATATAGTGGTGTGTGCCGGCTGGGAAGAAGCAGGGCCAGGACCTATGATTTACGTATTTTCACCTTCCGGTAGAATCTTATCCACCCATCCATTTCGAGTAGATAGACCAACTAACTGCTGTTTCGGTGATTCCGATATGAAAACATTATATGTAACTACTGGTGGCGGACACTTATTCAAGGCCAGAACAGAACATACAGGATGGGTTATGTGGCCGTAGAGCGGGTTAATAACCCAACTTGCGCTATTGATACCCATATCGGTGATTGGTGAACCTGTTTATCCATAAAAATTAAATTTAACTTGCCCACGACGATACAGCGTAATACCATACGACCAAATCAACCTTTGGAGTTTTATTCAACATGAAAGCAGCCAGATTAACCGGCCCCAAACACTTTGAATTCTTGGACGTTGAGCAACCCGTACCAAGCGACGGACAATGCCTAATCAAATTAGAGCAGGTTTCTGTGTGCGGGAGTGATATCCGACACGGATATGGCCCAATCCACCCTGAAGAAGACTACCCAATGGAAATAGGACGCCCCTGCCACGAACTAGCCGGTACAATCGTGGAAAGTCGCACGGACGAGTTTCACGAAGGTCAGCGAGTAATACCCATTGCCTATCCAGGAACCGGTGGCCTCTGCGAATATGTACTGTCTGAACCAAACAGGATGGCATTAGTACCTGATGAAGGGTCACTTGACGAATGGATAATGTGTCAACCTTCCGGAACTGTACTCTATTCCTGTGCACAAATGGGAAGCGTTCTAGGGAAGAATGTTTTGGTTCTAGGTCAAGGTAGTATTGGTCTGAGCTTTACTATGATCACTTCTAGAATGGGTGCGCGTAATGTTATTTCTGCTGACCTCCTAGATTACAGATTGGAAAAGGCAAAGCTATTTGGTGCAACCCACACTGTCAACCCAGACAAACAAGACCTTACTGAAGCCGTTATGGAAATCACTAACGGTGAAGGTGCCGACATCACTGTAGAAGCGGCAGGATACCCAGATACCTTTAATCTCGCATTTAGCCAAGTCAAGCAATTCGGGACCGTTATGATATTTGGAATCCAAAGCGATAAATACGTACCGTTAGAGCATAACTATTTGATGGACAAGCAACCTAGAATAATCCCTACTACAGGTGCCAGAAGCGGAGATCCGATCACCCAAATACGAGATATGATCAATCTACGTAATCGGGGATGGGCTGATCCCGCAGAGCTCGTGACCCATAGATTAGGGTTTTCTGGCGTGCAGCAAGCCTACGACATGTATGAACAACGCCAAGATGAAGTCATCAAAGTAGTAATGGACATCAGTAAATAATTAGTAATATGTCCTGACGGTGAAATCATAAAGAGCCTCCAGTTCCAAAACTGAGAGGCTCTTGTCATTAGAAGTCCAGATCATCCCATCTCTTAAGTCCCATTAATTTAGCATTGGTATATCTATGCATTTCAATGGTCCGTCACGTAAACTAAGACTTGAATTCGTATTGGAGGGGTGGATGTGAGATCGTACGATAAAATCAAGTTGGCCAAAGAGAACTTAAACTTAGCAATGGCACTGTTAACCGCAGCTCAAGAAGGTGTCATCACTAAATCGATAATCACAAAGTACATTTATCCCTCAGAAGTCCTAAACGCCAAATGGGGTCCTCTGCAAGTAGCGGATAATACTAACCTGATCAGAAAGTTAAATAACCTAGTACGTTCCTCATTCGCTTTCTCAGCCACCACTACTTATAAGATCTTGTCCGTCCTCTTTCCAGAAATCCCCCTTCAAGAAACCGATCCTTATAAGCGAAACATACTATGCGCTACTAAATTAATTCACGATGCACTTGACAGAGATATGATAACACCTACGTGGAACTGCCCCACTGAGTACCAACAGATATTCGATATTGATACCATAGAATTCGTATTAGACGCGACCAATCTGAATGGAAAGTCTATGACATGGGACGACCTAGGCGGCCTGGGGAAATATTTGAATCTGATTACATGCTGTGAAGAACTAGCATACAGTTGTAACGAGCAAACCGACTTAAATATCGATTATTCTCCGCAGCAAAATAATCCTCCGCATATTTATAACGATAAATTTGACGGCATAACAGACGGTCTATCACCGCACCCATCCAGTCGACAACAAACTGCAACACAAATATTGAATCTAGAGAAAAATACCAAGGGTACGCCTATATTCGCATCCCTAGATCCTAAGCAGTTCCCATCGGTAGATCCTGAATCAGCGGTGACATTCGTATCAACGAAAATGGTAACCAATCCAGACAACATGGTATTGGCAAAGGAGCTATACAGTAGTTATATCACGTGGTGTGAACTCGAATGTATCAAACCACTTACCCAGAGAAGTTTCGGAATGCAACTAACCAACATGGGATTTTCAAGAAAAAGACGCGGGAAAGGCCATCACTGGTGGACCGGACTGAAATTAGATGATAATCAAGCATTCAAGTTCAGTCATAACATCTAAAGAATCCTTATAAACCCTCCTACGATGGGTATTTAGATGTAACTACAGTATGAATTCCGCCTCTCACTTTATAATCTAGTGTGACGGTAATACTAATGGGCTGACAAACAGCCACCAAATCGTTCAAAATGCGATTAACGGCATGTTCCTGGACAATTCCTACATCTCTAAATGAAAGTAAATAATACTTTAACGATTTGAGTTCTATACAATGGCGATTGGGCAAATAAGAAATTATTAGGTTTCCATAATCAGGCAACCCTGTCCAAGGACAAACAGCAGTAAATTCATCTGTATCAATAGATACCTCTGAAGTTTGACCCACATACTCATAATCGAATACCAACAGACATTCTGCCTCTATATTGTCCTCATCCTTAACTAACACTTGGCGATCAAGCGATTCATATTGTGTTTTAAGGTCTGGTATGGTCGCCATTTTTTTCTCCTACTGATCTTCCCATTTTTTGTAAATATAATATTTGGAGGTTCCATCCTTGTCAAAACACAACTATTAGGTCAAAAACAGGCTTACATGTCACACATAATTGCCCTGCCAATACGTTTTTGCTAAACTAGCCTATCTGACCTACCTCTCATAGGAACAATGACACAGAGGAGTAAATATGATTTACGAAGTCCGAACCTATACTTTGAAACCTGGCGGAGTGGCCCAATTTGAAAATAATTTCGCCGAAGCATTACCACATCGGGAAAAATATTCTAAACTCGGTGCATTCTGGCATACTGAAATAGGCCCCCTCAATCAGGTGATTCATGTATGGCCATACGAAAACCTCGCTGAACGAACGCAAGTTCGTGAAGAAGCCGGTAACGACCCCAATTGGCCCCCAAAATCAGATGGTTTGATATTAAATATGGAATCAGAGATATTTACCCCCGCTGAATTCATGAAGCCAATGGGTGGAGATCAAGCTCTAGGCGATATTTATGAAATGAGAATTTATACTTATCAACCGGGGACTATGGGTGAAGTACTTAAAAGATGGGGGGATGCGATACCTCACAGAGAAGAATTTTCCCCGTTAGCAGCTGGTATGTACACTGAACTAGGTGGACTGAACAAGTGGATACATGTCTGGCCCTATAAGGATTTAGAGGAACGCAATAAGATTCGCGAAGAGGCATCCGCGACACCACACTGGCCACCTCCTACCAGGGAGTTCTTAGTAAAACAGGAAAATAAGATATGTGTGCCAGCCGCTTTCTCACCAATGCATTAATAGAATCAAGCCTGTAGAATTAAAGGGTGGGTATGTTACCCACCCTTTAATTCTACAAGACGAACGCATTAGAACAATCCGATTATAAATTTGCATCATCTCAACCACCGTTATCAATACAATATATGCAACCAGAAACTGACGAAATAAAAAGCGCCAACCAGAAATTTTATGACGCCTTCGGGGCTCTAGATATCGTAACCATGGGAGAAATTTGGGAACATTCTGAAGCCGCGTTGTGCATCCACCCAGGATGGCAACCCTTGCTGGGATGGGAACTTATCCGAGACAGTTGGCAAGGTATATTTGATAATGCAACTCTAATGCATTTTAATATCCAATACGTTAACGTTGCAGTACTCGGTGATACAGGATGGGTAACCTGTATAGAGAATATCAGCAGCGTTTTACAGGGTCGAGCCAGCAACTTCGGTGTCATGGCAACCAATATTTTCGTCCGTGGCCCCGCAGGGTGGACGATGATAACCCACCACGCTTCCCCAAGTTTAAGCTAAACGCTCCGTTAACCCCAGTGTCTAGTTTTCCCTAACAGTCATCTGATCCTTTTATTTAACAAATACAAGATTAATACGAGAAAGGATATAAATTTAGGCCTTTAACGAACCAATATTTGATCAATCAATATCTGATTAAAACTAGGCAAAATTAAGGCCCAATTGAGTGACCAAAGAGAATTAACGAGATACAATAAGCCCGCTGATTCTAACAGTCAGTTGTAATCTCACAGGTGATAGGGATCAGGCACACAGTACTCTAAAATTACATAGGCTGAGGAGCAACTACATGACTAACCGACCTAATCTGGCTCTATTAGCTTTAGGCATGTTATTTATGGCCTGCCTTCTCGGCTCCAATATAATAGCAGTCAAATTAATCAACGTCGGAAGCTGGGTAATCTCTGCCGGAATCCTTTTGTACCCACTAACTTTCTTGTTTACCGACACCATATCTGAGATATTTGGACGTCGCCAGGCCACTTTTGTCGTTTGGTTCGGATTCATCGGGAACGTGATCCTAGTCGTAGTTATTTACTTTGCCGGCATAATACCTGCCCCGGTTTTCTGGGAAGGTCAAGAGGCATATAACACCATATTAGGGGCTGTACCGCGTATAGTCCTAGGCTCCATGATCGGCTATCTGGTTAGTCAAAACATAGACGTACTGGGCTTCCATTTCTTGAAACAAGCAACCGATGGACGATTCCTGTGGCTCAGGAATAACGGCTCTACAATGATCTCGCAATCAATCGATACCGTCATATTTTTGGTAATCGCTTTCGCAGGGTTAGTACCAGCACAAGTTCTATGGCAAATGATCTGGATGCAGTATTTATTAAAACTGGCTATCGCTGCTATTGACACCCCGTTCGTATATCTTTTAGTGAATATCTTAAAAAATTCTACAGGCAATGAAGTTCCTTAAAAAACCTAACAAAATCAACACCACTAAATCATTAATCTTAAATTAGAAACCCAACAGGTAACCGATATGGATACAGAAACGCCAGATCTGACTAAAACTGAACGAAACCTCTGGAATGCAATCGTAGGCGAAGCAATGGCTTACTTAAAATACAATGCCTTCGCACACAAAGCACTTGAAGAAGGTCACCCTGAGGTCGCTCAGGTCTTCCAAGAAGTCGCTGGGGCTGAAACTATTCACGGCATGAATCACCTTCGAGTAGCCGGTGAGATAAAAAGTACAATCGACAATCTTAGAAATGTAACGGAAGGAGAAACAAAAGAGTTTAGCTTTATGTACCCGCGTATGATTCGGGATGCTCAAGATGAAAACCGGCCGGACGCAGTATCATCGTTCACCTTAGCGTTGGAACGGGAAAAACATCACCTCGAAGTTTTTACTCGCGCCCTCGAACAACTAGAAGCACTCCAAATAACAGTTGATGAAAGTGCGAACCAAATCCAACAATACAACGAGAAAAGACCTGATCCTGCGACAGAAGTACCAACTCCTACGTCTGAAACTTACATATCTGCCACTCGAGAAGTAGATAGAGAAAGGTTTAGAGTAGCCAATCTAGGCCGACTTAGAGAAGTAGTGTTTGGGGCCCAAGATGGGATACTGAGTACCGTTGCCCTGGTCACAGCAGTGGCAGTCGGAGTTGGAGCAAGTGGAACATCAACTGTGCTAGTAGCAGGCTTAGCCGCAGCATTAGCAGGGATGATTTCTATGGCAACGGGAGCATATTTAGGATCAAGGGCAGAACAGGATGTTCAGAGATCTGAAATAGCCCGAGAAGCCCGAGAGTTGGAGGAAAACCCTGCAGAGGAATTAGCAGAATTAGTGGTAATATTCCAGAGAGAAGGGAAAACTTTTGCAGAGGCACAAGCTCTTGCAGAAGATATTTCTCAAGACAAAGATCTGTGGCTAAATACTTTAGTAGAAAAGGAACTCGGAATCAGTACGGAGGAAACGACTAATCCCATAAAAGACGGCTTAGTGATGGGCGCGTCATTTATAATAGCTGCGTTGATCCCGATATTACCCTACCTATTCTTCAAAGGTACTGTGGCGATTTCTATTTCAATCATAGGAGCATTAACAGGGCTATTCGTACTCGGTATGGGTAAAGGGAGGCTGGTACAACGGTCTCCATTATTACAAGGGCTCGAAATCCTAGCCATAGGGGCGGTCTCAGCAGGGCTAGGCTTTGTACTAGGTGATCTGATCCCTCGGGTCATCAACTAAGATCAAACGAGCGAATTTAGCAACTCCTGAACGGCGACTAGAAAATCGGCCGGATTATCTCCTGCTACCAAATGGCCCGCACGTTCCACTGTAACAGTCGTACATTTAGGGATAACAGTCTTCATCTTATCCATTGTTTCTTCCGTGAATATATCACTTCTGCTACCCCTGACTACCAAGGTTTGACAATCAATCTTTGCTACTGATTCCCATAATTGTTCCGAGGTCCAAGTAGAAGGTCTCTGTCCCGGGGTGCGCATCAACTTATCGTATTTCCAAGTCCATTTGCCGTCTGCCCGTTCCCTAATACTATATTTCAACGACCCCAATGTTTGCTCTCGAGTTCGCCCTGTATATTCTTGGATTCTACTTGCGAATTCTTCGAAAGAATTTAGTTCATCCGGTAATTCTTTGAAGGTCTGAATTCTGTTACGCCCTCTAGAGGCCGATTCAGGTCCCGTGTCTACTATAACGAGAGAATTTAGCGAGTTTGGGTGCCTTGAAGCCCAGACATAACTATTTCTCCCTCCCATTGAGTGACCTATCAAATGGAACTTGGAAGGCAGAATAGAATCTACAAATCCATCTATATCTTTTTGCTGAGCTTCTAAAGAGTAATCACCATCCGGTGCCCAATCGCTATCGCCATGACCTCTTTGGTCCATAGCTATCACGTGATAATTTTCAGATAATGGCAAGCTAACAAAATCCCAACTATGCGCTTGCTGGGAATTCCCATGCAACATGAAGATAGTAGGATTAGAAGGATCGCCCCATTCTAAGTAATGAAAATTAAGGCCGTGGACTTGAACAAACTTATCAATCGGTTCGTTCTCTTCAACGAAAGGGACACCCATTTGACGAGCCGCTTCGAATAAAGACATACCTAGTGAATGAGAGGCCATCCCTTTTCCCTCCAAAATACGTGTTAACTCGCTCGATGTAAACTCGCGTAACGTGTTTTGTAATCATAACTCTACTGTCAAGATAATCCGTTGGTTGGCTAATCTTTCATTACAGAGTCAACGTAACAGAGTCTACGTGGTGCATTCCCTGATATATGCTATTTAGGTTCCTTTTACGGCTACCCAATGCTATGATAGTTGCGGAATTATAATCATTCACCCTAGATAACACTATCGTTGAGATGTCAAGGAGTACCAATCAGATGACTACCCAGGCAATTCAGTTAGATTTAGAACCACGAGTGGTATTAGGCAAGAAGGTTAAAACATTGCGGAAAGCAGGTATCATACCCGTCCATTTGTATGGACCCGGAGTCGATGATAAGGCTCTGCAATGTGACCAACCTACTCTAATAAAGGCCTTATCTCAAGCGGGTGGTACGACACCTATCATTATTAATGTACCTGGTGAAGTCACAGACCAATTGGTATTCGCACGCGAGATTCAATGGGAACCTGTTCGAGGTACCATACTACACGTAGATTTACTAGCAGTTCGAACTGATCAAATGGTATCAGCCCAAGTCCCAATCTCACTGACTGGAGACTCTCCTGGTGCTCGAGAAGCAGGAGGTACGGTAATATTACAATTACGAGAGGTAAGCGTAGAGGCCATGCCTTTGGAAATACCGGGAGAAATACTAGTTGATCTAGCCCAGCTAACCGATCCTAATGGCACCATCAGGGCAGGAGATCTGGACCTCGGTGGCAACGTAACTCTAACTACCGATGCTGATGAGGTTATCGCTAGAATAGAAGTAGCTCGAGCAGTAGAAGAGACCATAGATATTATAGGAGAAGGGGATGCTGCTACGCCGGAAGCGCAACAGGACGATACATCTGAATAGAGGGTGAAACACTAGAATATTTTGAAACCCCTGTATTCTGTTGATAGAGTTATTTGCGGAACCAAGATGAATCAAGCTTAGAGACTAACCTTATTTTAATCCCGTTGTAGAACTGGAGACGAAACATGAATCTGGTTTACGTAGGCGAGTCTGGTAATACCGGTAGTAGCATCAACGACCCGAACCAATACCACCACATCTACACGGGCCTCATGGTCCACGAAGATCAATGTATCTCCTTGAACGGCGAATTCGACGCGCTTTTTCAAAGGCATCTTGGAAGCCAACCCGGTTCCGAAGGTACGCCTCTTCAATTAAAAGCCGCAGATATATATCAAGGCCGCGGGTTTTTCAAGTCCTGGTCTCCCGAGCGCAGGGGAGACTTGATCAAGGACTGCCTAGAACTCTTGATACGCCGTAGAACACCGGTATTAGTTACATATATAGATAAACGAGAATTCATCAAATTCAGGGAACCTGTTGACAGTCCTTACCTCTCTTGGGCAAATCACTCTGAATTTGCCATCAATAAATTCTTGTTCGCGTTGAACATGATGGTAGACGAAATGAATGTCTCTGACATGAGCCCTGATGAAATGATGAACGCCCCTTGGCAAGTTAAAGACTATACTTTAATCGTAGCAGGGGAGGGTAAAACTGTATCGCCTCAATTCATGAAGCAATTCCTAGAGTCTGAAGATGAAATACCAACACCTGCAGTATTGGAAAATTTCTGTTACATGAACGCAGACTATTCTGTTGGCACACAACTGGCTAACATGTGCGCTTATTTTAGTAGAAGATGGCTACAAAACCCTATGGCTACACATTCATACTTTGATGCACTACAAGAAGGTCTGGTTATACAAGTGATCTACCCGGTGCAGTTTTACTGATTAATCCGCGTCTACAATTTTCCTGAGCCACGAACTTAGTAAATCTACTCCGATCACCATTAACAGATACCAGATGAGAATAAGTGTCACGTCTGTGTAGTGAAACCAATTTAGCCTCAATATGAATTCGCGACCCAATCCCCCTGCGCTTACAAATCCGACTACAACTGTAGTTCGTATCACTACCTCCCATCGATAAAGAAGATAAGTAATGAAATGAGGCATTGCTTGTGGCATAATTCCGTACATCAATATCTGACTATTACTAGCCCCTGCGGATCTTAGACTAACCGACGACGCTGGATCTAAATTTTCGATCACTTCCGCCGTAAGTCGACCTACAATACCAAGGTTATGTAATCCAAGAGCAAGAGCCCCCGGCAAAATCCCCGGGGATAAGAAAAAAACTATTATCATGGCCCATACCAATTCAGGCACGGCCCGAGAAACCACGTAATTAGCCCGGATCAGATAATACATTACATTGCCGAATATAGAAGGTACTCCTCCTAAGTCACCATTACTGACATTTCGAGCAGCCCATACCATGGTTAAAAAAGCACCTATACCCGCTATTGCCATCGCTAATATACTCATGGCTAGGGTCTGATAGGCCAATTTTGATGTTGCAATCCATCGATCTACTTGAAAAAAAGCAGGAGTCAAGTCAGATTCAGTTCCGGTTAATCTTAATATGAAAATCTTAATGTTGGTCCACGTCTCAAGGCGAAAAAGTTCTACAAACCCGCTATCCCCTGGCAAGAAAATAAAACCCCAAGAAACAATAATGAAAATTCCGAACAAAAACAGGGATCCTTTGGTAAAACTCATATGACGAAGCGTATTATTAGTAGCAATAACAATTAAAGCGAATTTGCTCATGCCAACAAGCTCCGCCGGATTCTAGTACTCCATAGGTCAACTAAGACTATCAATAGGATTAAGAACAAGAGTAAAGTCCAAACTTGATCGAACAGCAGGTCATGCAACGAAAGTTGAATTTGGTATCCCAATCCTTGTATTCCTATAAAACTCAATATAGCAGCCGCCCGGATGGAACACTCAAACCTATAGAACGTATAACTCAACATATCTGGGAGCACAGCTGGAATATACCCGTAAAATAATATTTTTAATTGTGAGGCACCAGTCTGACTTAGGGCATCAATAGGAGCACGAGGTGTACTTTGCAGTAACTCTGCATAGATCCTACCTAATATGCCAGCGTATGGTATTCCGAGGGCTATGATACCGGCCACTGGAGAAAGCCCAATCGCTACAACCAAAACTACCGCCCAGACTAGTTCGTGAACGGCTCGCATTCCAGCGAGTAATCCCCTAAATACGATGATTATAGGAACACGATTAACGGACGAACGTTCAAACAAAATACCTGATGCTATAACTCCCATCGGCAATCCCAATGTAATCGCTAAAACTATACCCATTACGGCAAAAGTGAATGTAGTCCACGTCGCCTTAGACGCTATCAACAAAAAACCAGGGCTGAGATCGGGAGGGAATAGTGACAACCAGAGCTTCAAGAAAGATGAACGCCCACCTGTATGAATAATGGAGCCGGACCAATTAACGCTAAATAGACTCCACGCAAACACCAATACTAGGAGCAATAACAATATTCGGTGCCTAGTCAGAATTACCGGCCAAAATTTCAATAAAATCTCCTACAACTAATGACCTATATCATACAATTGGTCGAAATGATGGTCATACACTTCCGAAGTGGGCAAATCAAAAATTAATTTGCCCTCGCGTAATCCAATTACCCGCGAACAATATTCACGGATTAGATGAGGAGAATGGAGCGTAATCACTAGGGTTTTGTTAGAGTCGGTTATCAAGTCGGTAATTAGCCTTAACCCTTCCTCGGCCCGAGATGGATCAAGGGATGCAACCGGTTCATCGGCCAACACTAGTTGGGGGGACTGGATCATCATCCGGGCAATAGCAACCCGTTGCTGCTCTCCGCCTGAAAGCTTAGATGTTTTATCATCGATCTTATCGGCTATTCCTAACTGCAACAAAATATCATACGCTTGGCGACGGTCTCTCGCCCAAACTAACGACAATAAAGAAGTAAATAGTCCCCAACGGCCCAAGTGACCAGCCAGAACATTGTGTATTACAGGCAATTGGGGAACGAGGTCATATTGCTGATGGATTATGCCTACTAAGCTGCACCTTTCTTTCCTAGATTGGAATTCAGCCAAGTCATTACCATCCACCAGAACTTCTCCGTAATCTGGATGAATGATACCTGCTAACGAATGTAACAAACTGGTTTTCCCACTCCCACTAGGCCCCGCTACAGCTACGAGTTCCCCTGGTTCGGCGGTAAAAGTTACTGAATCAAGCGCCTTGAAAGGCCCATAATATTTGGTGACATTACGGGCTACTATCAAGGATTTATTTTCATCTATGATCACTGGATGATCTTTAGTTCCCGTGCCACTTGTTCTATGGCGTCGTAGTTATTATTTTCAGTCGATATAAACTTATCAGTACTAAACAGATCAAGAATTTCTTGATGTTCCTCGGCGTTAAGTTTCAACAGAGCTTGTTGAAACTTGATACTGAATCCCTCACCATATATCGCATCAAGCCCAGGACGAATCGTCCAGTTATAATCAAAATAATCCGGAGTGGTATAAAATTCATCCACCAATGTTGTGTCGACCTTTTGTTCCTCTACAGCACGGGCCCAAACAGCCTCGCTCAATGCCCCTATGTCGAACGATCCACTTTCAACCAATTGCCAAGTCAAATCATGGGAACCTGAAAAATTTGAAGGTATTGAAAAGTCAGAATCAGCCTCAATCCCGACTCCTTTGAGAAACTTCCTGGGCATGAGATGACCTGAAGTGGAACTTTCGCTACCAAAAGTAATACTTAGCTCAGAAGACCTGCTCTTAAGGTCTTCTAGAGAAGTCAAATTAAGGTCTTTTCTAGCAATAAATTTAGAATGGAATTTAGCGTCGTTCTCTCGCTGAGCTACGGCGACAGAACCTGGGTTTTGTAATCTAGCCTGAACACCAGTTAGCCCACCAAAAAAAGCAGCATCCAAATCTCCCTTACCGAATGCATTCACTACGGCAGCGTAATTGACGCTGGGCACATATTCGACCTTAACACCCAGTTCCTTGGACAAGTAATTTGCGAAGCTGTCATATCGTCTAGCCAACCTGGCCGAGTCTTGGTCAGGTATTCCACCCACTTTAAACGTAGCATCCACATTCGAAGTGTTGCACCCGATAAAACTGGACAGCAGAAAAATACTTAGAAAGCTACCCAGTATCAACTTATTAATAATTCCAATCGACATAGCCCTACCTCAATTTAAAATAAAGAGAATTAGAAAACCTAATGAGCTTCGATTGGGTATTAAATTATTATGAATAATATATACGGTGCGTAGCCGTGACAGACCAATCCAGGCCCATTAGGGCTGGATTCAAGTGAAGCCGTGAGAGGGGTGGTATGTGGTATCTACACCAGTCATTAGACGGGGAGTCTAATTTCAAACTCATCATTTGTCAATATTGTATATTTTAGCTCATCACGACAATCGGATACAAATAAAATAAACTCTGAACTACATGATAAAATATGATCCTGTTCTAAGATGAGCAATGTCACAACACAGTTAACTGCCAATATAAGTATCAACTAAAATTGCAAGCGAGGTCATTACACTATGCCTCAGACACTTATTACTCCTGAAGTACAATCCATAATTGGGCAAGAAACGTCTCCTGAAAGAAATAAATTCCCAATTAGCTCTGAGATGGCTTACGATGTCGCAGACGCAATTGAAGATCCCAACCCTTTATACGTAGATGAAAGGTACGCGAATAACAGTAGATTTGGGGCCCCGATGTGTCCTCCACTCGCGACCTGGAAAGATATAGCACCACCACTTGGATACTTTGGAGCTGGACAAGAATCTCATTTTCAAGTGCCATTACCATTTAACGGTTACGGTTTTAACGGAGGGAGTGATTGGCAATTCCTACGACCTCCATTTATAAACACCTGGGTAACCCGACAATTCAAAATTTTAGACATCTTTGAAAAACAAGGTAGATCAGGATCTCTCGTTTTTATCGTCCGACAAGAGACTCAAACTGACCAAAACGGTGACACCATTAATCTTGCTAAAAGAGTAAGTATTCATAGAGCCCTCGATGCGGCTGAACCGTCCCTAAATATTGACACCGCAAACAACTTAAAACCCGTAATCGTTTCCCCTCCGGATCCTGAAGTTATACTGGCAAAACCACAGTACATCCCAGCTCAGCAAAGATATTTCGAAGACGTTGAAATCGGCACGACCCTCCCTCAAGTTATAAAGGGTCCAATGACTACCAGTCACTTAGTCAGATGGGCTGCTGCTAACGGAAACTACGCCAGGATACATTGGGACTTGCCATTCGCCCAGCTTCATCAAGGGCTACCTAACGTGGTAGTTAATGGGTCTTTGAAAAATCAGTATTTAGGTCAACTCTTGATCAACTTTGCAGGGGAAGAGGGTTGGTTTAGACGATTCTACGTTGAGCATAGAGGCATGGATTTTCCTGGCGACATCATTACCGGATCCGGAACTGTGGTATCAAAGGAAGAATTTGACGGTTATGGGCAAGTCACATGCCAAGTAGCCCTTAGTAACAACCGCGGAGAAGAAACTGCGTCTGGTCAAGGCGTAATTATATTACCCAAACGCGGACAGAAATTACCGCTGATATGGGAGGCCGAGACCTGGTGACCATTCGTTTTTTAGAAGGGATCCGAGTAATAGAACTTGGTTCCCAATTCTCATCACCATTCTGTAGCAAGCTGTTAGCGGATTATGGTGCTGACGTAATCAAAATAGAAAAACCTAAATCAGGAGATTCTGCGCGGCGCCATGGACCTTTCGCAGGTAATATTGCTCACCCTGAAAAGAGCATCCCGTTTTTATATCTCAATACCAATAAACGAGGGATAACACTAGATATTGAATCAACTACTGGGCGGCAGATACTAGAATCGCTTTTAGAAACCGCGGACATATTAGTCGAAAATTTCAGACCCGCGACATCCGATAACCTAGGATTAGCTCCCCAAACTCTATCTGTCCGATATCCGAGCTTAATAGTTACATCTATCACACCTTTTGGATATTCGGGACCATATATGAATATGGAATATACTGACATAGTGATATGCGCATTGAGTGGGCTTATGTATCACTCTGGAGATTCGGACCAGGAACCATTACGGAACGTACTTAATCAGTCTTTTTACGTCGCCGGAATAAACGCGGCAGTTGGTACATTAGCAGCCACTTTTCAAAGATTAACTACCGGTGAAGGTCAACACGTGGACGTATGCGCAACAGAATGTATGGCCAGCCACCTAGTCCAAGCAATTCCTTACTACAATTACATGGGGGCTATCAAAGGGCGCCGACCTGTTAAAGGCTCAGGCATAGAAGAACTCATGCCAGCGAGAGATGGCTACGTAGTTCCATCCATACAGGGATCTCAACCTTGGTCTGTTTTTACAGATTTAATCGGTGAAGAAGGATTACTAGACCCCAAATTTACGACGGGTCCAGGACGTATCGAACACGGTGAAGAGTTGAAGAGCCTACTAGAACAGGGATTACAAAAATGGGACCGTAAGCCTTTGTTTCAAGCTTCAGGAGAACGACGCCTTGTCTTCGGAATGGCTCAAGATGCAGGAGATCTAGTGGAATGCCCTCATCTCAATTCCAGGGGATTCTTTGTAAACGTAGACCATCCCGTAGTCGGGGAACATCCATACCCAGGGCTCGGCCCCGTAATATCCGACCAGGAATTCAAGATTGAAAAACCAGCTCCTCTTTTGGGACAACACAATTGGGAAATCTTTAACCAACTTGGTTTTAAACGTAAAGAATTATCATTATTACGATCAAACGGGATAATCTGAAAAGAAACCTAGAGCTGTGATAATAGGTATGGGTGTAATCAATAATGGTAAATAAGCCTCTCCAAGGAATCCGAGTTGTAGATCTAAGTAGGGTATTCGCGATGCCTTACGCTGGAGCGTACTTGGCGGATATGGGTGCGGAAGTGATTAAGATTGATACCCATCATTCTCAGTTCGTAGATACCACCCGAACCTTAAATGGACCATATCCTGAAAACCAACCCGGGGACAATTATTGGGAACGGGGAGGTACTTTCCAAACCCTAAACAGGGGCAAACGTAGTTTAACGTTAGATCTACGAGTACCTGATTCTATCTCAATAATTAAAGATTTGATCCAGATAAGCGATATATTCTTAGAGAACTTCACCCCTAGAGTTTTAGCTAGGTTTGGGCTCGATTACCCTACTCTCAAAAATATAAAGCCCGATTTAATAATGGTGTCTAATACAGGATATGGACATAATGGTCCTTTTTCGAATTTCGGTGCTATGGCAACCGCCTTAGAACCTACCCACGGAACGGGAGCATTCACGGGCTACCGAGATTCCACTTATGATGGACACAGCATAGAGGGAACAGTTCCAAATAAAATAGCTAATTCTTATACTGATTTCTTGGCTAGTTGGACAGCACAGTTAGCTATACTGGGGTCCCTCATCCACAGGACTAAGACGGGTCAAGGTAGCTGGGTAGATTTAGCCATGTACCAAGTTGGCACTTCGTTCATGGGTGAAGGACTTTTAGATTATACATTCAATCAAACTCGGTCCAGGCGTATTGGCAATCGCCACGAATATTTCGCACCACACGGGTGTTTCCCTTGTAAAGGCAAAGACGAATGGGTGGTTTTAGCTATAAGAAACAACGATGAATGGAAGTCATTTTGTAGTTTATTAGGAAAGGATAATCTGGCCCAAGATAATAGGTTTAAAGACCCCGTATCGCGCCATTCGCATCAAGACGATTTAGATCCATTTATAAAAGAATGGACACGCCAGTATAAACAAACCCGCGTCATGGAAATATTGCAAAATAATGGCATCCCTTGCGGAGCAGTATTAAACGCACTTGGAATGTTATCAGATCCGAATTTTCGTGCTCGTGGTTTCTTTGAAAGCGTAGAACACACCCCTGAAACTGGCCTCGGTAAACGCGAATATGTGAGTCGCGGGTGGCACCTTGAAAGTAGCGACGTCACGATCCGAGGACAAGCTCCTCAAATGGGAGAAGCTAACGATTATGTGCTAAGAGATATGCTTGGATTAGGAGAATCCGACATATCGTACCTTGATGAAAAGGAAGCTATAGGTAAACAGTTAGCTGGTGCGAGCATTCCTTCCATGGTGCCATTACGTCGACAAGAAGAGTTAGGCTGGGTGGCGGGGTATGATCCAGACTATAAAGAGAAATTAGACTTGGATCATTAGCCAGAACATTGGTTAGTAACCTTGCATTTGTGACTACTTAAATCACATCTACTGATCCCTCTGGTATCATACCCGAAAACAACTCCGGATGAATTAACTCGGCCATTATCTCCAACCCAGTAATCAACCTTGGCCCCAATCGACTTGTGTAAGCAGAGGCATCCAGCACATACGCCCTTCCTTGCTGAACTGCGGGGAGCGAATCCCATCCCCTTAAAGAAGTTAACGTGGGGATATCTTCCCGGGCTCTATCCAAATCAAATCCGCATGGCATCAACAAGATTACCTCTGGCTGACTAGCTACTATTTCATCCCAGTCTAAGCGCATAGAACTCTGGGTTTTATCTCCAAATACACTAATCCCTCCAGCAAGTTCCACCATTTCGACCACCCAATGCCCACCTGATAGTAAAGGTTCTGTCCACTCTAGTTGTAATACTCTAGGACGATTCGAAGACTTAAGCGCGATCTCTCGAACAGTATTGATCCTGGTTTCTAAACTATCTGCCAAATTATCCGCCATGTCCGATTTGCCAGTGGCAATGCCCACTTTTCGAATATCGTCTAATACATCCCCTATGTATGTGGGGTCTAACGAAATAACCTGGGGTTCGGTTGGCAATTTTTTGCTTAATTCGGCCACCTGCCGATAGGATAGAGCTCAAACATCGCATATAGCCTGGGTTAACAATAAATCCGGGGCGGCTTTCTCCAACGCGGCAATATCAGTTTCATAGAGGCCCAATCCTTTACCAATCCTGTCTGACATTATTCGAGTTATCTCACCACTTGTATGGTGAGCTCCTTCGAATACGCTGTGCACCAACACAGGCTTGGTAGAGGCCGCGGTGGGATAATCACAACGAGCAGTAACCCCTACTAATTGATCTTCTAAACCTAACGCGAAAACTATTTCAGTAGCTCCAGGCTGAAATGAACAAATCCGCATCGAACCTCCATATTCGCAAACAACTGACTTTACTGATTTACTAAATCGTAGTCTATGTTTGCATTTCTCTTGAGTCAATTACATTAAGAAAGCATTACTTTTTCCGGTTAACCTTACCTTGCCTCATCAATCTTGCTACGAGAATCCCTGAGATCAATCCAGACAAATGAGCCTCCCATGAAATAAAACCTTTGGTCGGCAGAGCCCCAAACAACATGCCACCATAGAAAATAATTACCGCAATAGAGATCAAAGCAGAGCTAATCTTGCGATCATACCAACCACTGGCAACCAGGTATCCAAAATAGCCGAATACCAAACCGCTCGCTCCAACGTGGACAGCAGGACGACCTATTAGCCAGACTCCCAGTCCACCAAAAAGGACTATGACTAAGGAAACGCCTATCCATCTCGTACTACCCCTTAAACTCACCAAACTACCTAAAATTAAAAATGGGATTGTATTGGAGATGATATGGCCTAAACCACCGTGGAGAAATGGAGCAATCGGTATGCCAATCAAGCCCGATATAGTCCTTGGGTAAATACCCCAAAAATTTAGCCGATGCCCGACAAATCCATTAAAAATCTCGACTATCCATATTATTATCAGAAATCCGAGAATACAGGCTAATTTTGACTTCACACTCATTGACCGTTAAAAATTGGATCAAGATACTGGTGTGGATATTATATGGCAAAAGCAACTTATAACACCGTGTTACAATTGCTGTAAAATAAAGCCAGATTTAATATGGGTGAAGGAATGACTTCTACAACGGCTAACGTATCTTCAGACCAATTTGCGATAAGGCGTACCACACTTATGAATACGCTAAGTAATGGAGCTATCATTCTAACCGCTGGTCATGATACGCCTAGAAACAACGATGTAGATCATGAATTCAGACAATTGTCAGATTTCTGGTATTTTACTGGGTTCGATGAACCCGACGCCGTCGCATTGATACGGCCCAACAGCGAAAATCAGTATATTTTATTCGTGAACCCATATGACCCTAGATTTGAAATCTGGGTCGGACATCGTGCTGGAACAGACGGTGCGGTATCGAATTTTGGCGCTGACCTAGCATATCCAGTAGAAGAGTTGGCAGAGAAACTGCCCGATCTGTTATCAGAAGTAGCAGATCTACAATATTCGATAGGGTCAGATTCGATAGTGGATCCTATGATATCGAAATTAGTGAGCCAAAGGAGATCCGGGTCTCAACGAGGTGGCCCACCTTTACTCAACGTAACTGATCCCCAATCAGCCATAGACCAAATGAGACTCATAAAATCCGAATTGGAGATAGAATCCCTTCAAAACGCCATAGATATCACTGGACGCGGCTTTGAATCTGCTATGCGGTCCACTAATCCAGGATCTTACGAGTACCAAGTCCAAGCAGAAATGGAAGTGAATTTCCGTCGCATGGGTTCACCACGGAACGGTTATCCCTCTATCGTAGCTTCGGGCGGTAATGCTTGCATCCTGCATTACATCAAGAACCGGGCTCGATTGAACGACGGTGATCTCTTGTTAATCGATGCCGGCGCAGAAATTGATTTCTATACTGCCGATATAACTAGAACGTGGCCCGTCAATGGCAAGTTTAGCCCAGAGCAACGAGCAGTCTACCAGATAGTTTTAGACGCACAAGCCAATGCTTTTGATGCAATAATTCCGGGAGCAGGTTTCGATAAACCACACATGGCTGCTCTTCGTACATTGGTTCAGGGCCTAAAAGACTTAAAGGTTCTGGATGGATCCGTGGACGGATTAATCGAAGAACAAGCATACCGTCCATATTATATGCACGGAACTTCTCATTGGTTAGGGTTAGACGTACATGATTCAGGACCTTACAGAAACGCAGATAGGGCAACAGAACTACAATCAGGGATGGTATTTACCATAGAACCAGGGCTGTATTTCGGAACACAGGCCACTGAATCTCCATCTCATCTAAAGGGTATCGGTATACGAATTGAAGATGACGTACTAGTAACTAACACAGGACACAAAGTATTATCGTCATCTATCCCTTCAGAGATTGATGATATTGAAAACCTGGTTGGCAAAGGATTTTAATAAAAACGGTTGACTGTCGTCAGGTCAACTATTCACGACATCTTTAAACTGCTGGATCGCCTTAATATGATCATCAGCGCCCTTCAGTCCTGCTCGCATCGTATTGATTGAAACATGAGTGGCCCCCATTTCCCGCCAATCTACCGCTCTGGCTACCCAAAATTCTTGATCCCCATCTGAATAATTTATACGGGCTTCAAGTCCAATGGAAGCCGGGTCCCTGCCAAATTGCCGTGCGTACTCTTGGACTTGTAGAACCGCCTGCTCACCATCTTGCCCAGGAGGGAATTGAGGAAACCAGCCATCAGCAACTTTTGCAATCCGTTTCAAAACTCTAGAAGAGGGTATCGGGCTTAAGCGGCCTCCCGCTCCCATCCATATGGGAATTGGAGCCTGGACAGGCAGAGGATTAATTCCAGCATCAATAATGGTATGCTGTTGCCCGTGATAGTTTATAACCGGGTTAGTCCACAATTTTCTGAGTACATCAATTTGCTCTTCTGCTCGGCGGCCCCTATCTTGAAAAGTGGACCCTAAAGCCTCGTACTCAACACTATTCCATCCTACACCTACCCCCAGTCTCAAGCGACCATTACTAAGTACATCTACCTCTGCAGCCTGTTTAGCAACCAACGCAGTCTGGCGTTGACCCAGGATAAGTATAGCCGTGACTAGTCCTATACGCTTACTGATGCCTGCTAGATAACCAAACAAAACCAGAGGCTCATGGAATATATCATCGGACTTATAGCCCCCGGACCACCCAGGATAATGTGTGATGTCTGCGCCCAATACATGATCATAGGCTATCAGATGTGAATAGCCTAAGTCTTCTACTGCTTGAACATAATCTCGAATAGCCCCAGGATCTGAACCTATTTCCGTCTGCGGGAAAACCACACCTATATCCATATCGATAGTCCTTGGTTATTAAGTCCCTGTATCTATAGCCATTAACCTATTAAGAAATCATACGAGATACCGCTGGCGCCTATTCACCATTTAATTGTGGCATCCTCTCGCTGAAATTTCCCATACAGTTTCAACTTTTTCATTTCTTATTCCGATAAACCTGTCCCAGCGGCTGACCATGGCGTCCTGCTGAGCTGGAATCAACAATAATTGGTCCCCAATTTTAGCATGGCCACCCTCTTCAACCCTGTATAAGGCCCGATTAGCCTCCATAGATTCCACTGTTAAATCCCGTCTGTTATCTACTTGAGGCATTCCTTTCAATGATCCGACCGCTTTGATTCCAGCGTCACCAATTGCCACTCCTTCTCTAGGTGTACTGATTATTGTAGTCAGTATTTTTCCAGCAAATTGAAAGTCTGTCATATAGTCATAACTAGTTTCCATGACAAGGTAACTTCCCCCTTGTATTTCAGTTACACCTGGAATCTCTCCTGCTACATCGTAACTCCAAGTCTCCCCCGTCGACACGATATTCACGGAGATGCCCTCTGACTCTATAGCTGATTTGGTATCTAAAATTTTCTGGATTAGCTGACGACCTTCAATTACACGGTCTTCTTTAGCAGAAGAAGGTTGTTCCATCATTTGATGGCTCATGATGCCTTGAAAATCTAGTCCTGGAAGCGCACTTATTTCTCTCGCTAAGTCTACCCCTTGATCAAAATCCTGTATGCCACATCTGGTCAGTCCTGTCTCGACCTCTATCACTACACCAAGGTTTACACCATAATGCATTGCTGCCTTGGACAAATTTTGGGCGTTAACAGCATTTTCACAAGCCACTAAAATTTGACTCTGACCAGCTAAATTACAAAGCCGTTCTATCTTACCGGCATCCACAATTTCACTAGTTATGAATACACTTGAGATTCCACCATTAACCATTACCTCTGCCTCAGATACCTTGGCAGCACACACCCCTCCAATAGTTCCGCCTTTATTGATCTGTCTATGGGCAATCGCAGGACTCTTATGGTTCTTACTATGCCCCCTTAACTTGGCATCCTTATCTTTATAATAATCCGACATGACCCCCATATTATGGTCAAGTGCGTCCATATCTAAAATCAGACAAGGGGTATCCAAGTCAGTAATAGCAGTTCCTATCTTGGGATTTAAAGTATTCTGCAATTCATACCTCCATCTTTAAAATCTCGAATTATTCAAAGCGCCCTCTAGCGGAAATAGGCCAAAATCCGACTAACTTGGACCCTCTAACTGCTCTGAAATAGTCGTATTGATTAACTGAAAGTTCCAAGTTATAAGGTACCAACCAAACCTTAGCTCCAGGTTGAAGCTCATTTTCGAGGTGTTGCTCCAAGTCCAGTATCCCATGTTCAGCGCTGAACCTGGTGGCCTCAGCTCCGGGATTCCCTTCTAAAACAGGCAATCCTTCATCTGGAGCAGTGGCTTTATGGCCTGCATCTACCACAGCTCGAGCTTCAATAGGATGACTGATCACGGTGGCCAAAATCTTAGCCGCAGGAGAGAATTCAGGTCGAATCTGGCTAGATTTCCAGTCCATCAATGGGTAAATACCAGCATAAACTTCAGTAATCCCTGAAATCCTTGAGGCAGTATCAAAATTATAATCTCCGTTGACGGTTACCGTAGCAACTGGCATACCACTGTTCTCAATTAGCTTCCTAGTATCAATTATAGGCTCGAGAGATTCGTGGGTTTTATTCGCTGCCTGCTCCCAATTCCCATCCATACCAATTCGGTCATTTACGAATAATCCTGAGAACTCCAATCCGGCAGCATTTTCAACTATCCTGGCCAAATCCAGACCTGCCTGTCCCGGCTGTACGCCAGACCAACCGCTCCCGGAATCGACCTCAATCAAGACCCTTAACCTAATCCCCGAAGACATCGCTATTTGAGATAAATTAAAGATATTATCAGCATTATCGACCGATATGGTTATAATAGTCGTCTGTGCCAAGGCACATAACCGCTGCATTGCCGACCTGGTTACCACTTTCCCCGTAACTAAAATATCGTTGAAACCAGTACCACCGAAAACCTCGGCTTCACCAACACTTGTAACCGCAATTCCCCCGGATGTATTTCCTGCGGCCATCTGCAAATGCCCAATCCTGGGACATTGATGAAAACCTAAATGAGGTCTTAACTTGGCTGGTGTATCCTGGAAGTACCGATGAAATCGTTCAATATTAGTGGTCGCGGAATCGAGATCAACCACCAATGCAGGGGTATCTAATTCGATTGCTGCAGTGCCTACAGGCTGAAAAACTGGTCTTTCCATCTAGAATTTCCTTCAATTCATTATCTGTAAATATTGGAAGGATAACACATATATTAATTTCAATTATTTCGCATTTCCATAACCTTAGATAATATCTCCGTTCGCTTGGGCTTCATTGTTGGAGTCATGGGAAATGTTGCCTCTGGCCAAGCAGTGTACCGTACAATTCTTTGATGAGAGGCCAATTTTTGGTTGGCAGTACGAATTATGTCTGGGACTGCCGCAGTGTCGTCAGTCAATACAACCCCATGAACCTCCATGTCACCCTGGAATTCGAGCCCCAATACCACGGCATCTGCTAAACGCGAGTCTTCATATAACACTTGTTCTATATCTTCGGGATAAACATTCATACCGTTAGGCAGCACAAACATATTGTCCTTGCGTCCCCGAATGTGTAACCTCCCTTGGTTATCGAAATATCCTAGATCACGAGTCATATACCAACCATCTTGAAATGCATTTTGGGTTGCAATATCATTCTGCCAATATCCAGTGGTAACGTTTGGACCCCGGACTAATATTTCCTCGTCATCAGCAATTTTTACCTCGACGCCTGGCAATGGTCTCCCTACAGAACTGTGATCTCGATCTGTTAACGTTCCTGAGGACACGACAGGGGAAGCTTCTGTCATACCGTATCCTTGAACCACCTTAATTCCGAGCCCTTCCCACCATCTGCCTAGTAACGGATCCAACCTCGCGCCTCCCACTACAAAATATTTAAACGAACCTCCCAAATGCCGGTGTATACTCTTAAATAGTTTTGGCCTCCAGGCAAACGGCAATTTGCACGCGATCCGATGTATTCGTTCCAACAAGCCAAGTTTCCCTTGGACGCGCGCTTCCCGTTTAATTCCATCGGCAAATAATTCTAATACTCTTGGAACACAACCCATATTGGTAACCCCGTAATGGGACATCGCACCAAATATTACATCAGGCCGTAGGGTGGAAATATAAATTATTAAAGCTCCGCCCGATAATGGAACCAAGAGATCAGCTACTTGCTCAAACATATGACTCAGAGGCAAGATAGCTAATACTCTATTACTTGGGGTAACCTCAAATGCCGCTCCAGCCATTTTGACATTTGAGCATATATTGCCGTGGGTAAGAATCACTCCCTTAGGACGACCTGTGGTACCAGAAGTAAACACCAACTCTGCTACATCTTCCGGAGATATAGGTTCAAAATCATAAATCTCGCGTGTACGTTCCAAAGGTTGAATCAAATCCTTAAAATCATCAAAAAGCATGGTTTCTATACTTTTAGGCTCGGTTCGACTAAGTTGCTCCGAGCCTAAGAACATAAACGCAGGTTGTGTTTCATTTTCTATCAATGAAAAAAATTCGCCGGTACTTTGGGCATCAAGTGGAACTACTATTGCACCGATTAAAACCGATCCGAAGAAAGCAGCAACCCACTCCGGTCGATTATCACTCCATATTATGACCCTATCGCCTTTACTCACTCCGCTCCTTGTCAAATACGAAGCTACCTGGGTTGAATTGTTCCATAATTCTTGATAGGTCCAATTACCGTTATCTCTACCATAAATAGCCAGTGCTAAGCTGTCTCCCCACTCCTTTGCACTCTCGAACAAAAGAGACCCTAGAGTTTCAGTGAACTTATTAGTCGAAATAGCCATATCTTATAATCCAGAACCTAAACACTTTATTTGGAAAAGCTATCCATCAGAGCTTCGGAGGCTTCGGTAATTGCGGCCTTGCCTTTATCCAACACAGCTGACATCCCGAAAAATCCATGGATCATACCAGGATATCTGGTACAGGACGTAAGCACCCCAGAATCCCTCAATCGACTCGCATATGCCTCTCCCTCGTCACGTAATGGATCAAATTCAGCCGTAATAACCAAAGCTGCAGGAAGTCCACTGAGATCTGCTGCTTTCAATGGGGCAGCATAAGGATTATCAGCATCACCATCATGGGACGCGTACTGGTCCCAATACCAAATCATAGTGTCTTTAGTTAGCTGATAACCGTCTGCATTATCTGCATAAGAATGAGTTTGGAAGCTCCAATCAGTGACCGGATAGACTAATAACTGCATTACTAGATCAGGACCACCTCGATCTTTTCTCATCAAACAGACAGCGGTCGCCAAATTACCACCGGCACTATCCCCCCCAACTGCGATTTTATCCGACAATATTCCCAAACTGGTGGCATTATCGAACACCCAGGAAGTAGCAGAATAACAATCCTCTACCGGTCCAGGAAACTTGGTCTCAGGCGCTAATCGGTAATCCACAGAAACAACCACACAACCAGCCCCAAGAGTTAAATGGCGTGCCGTGGCATCTGCTGAATCAAGATCTCCTACTACCCAACCACCACCATGGAACCAAACTAGACAGGGGAAGGGTCCCTCCCCCTTGGGAGTATATATTCGGATCGGGATTTCAGAATCTGGTCCAGGTATGTTCCTATCTTCCACCTTTCCTACATCAGGACCAATCGCTCTGGGCCTAGATTTAGCGTTAGCTCTGGCTTCCTGAGGCGTAACTGTGTGAGCTGGCGGCAACCCTAATGCTGCAACCTGATCCATTACGGCTCTAGCTTGCGGATCTAGCGGCATGTGATACCTCCTTGTTTCATTCAAACATAACTGGTTAGTTCATCACTCTAATGAAAATCCATTATTAACTCTTCAGTCAGTTCGTAAAAAGTCTTTGACTTGTTCAACAAATTTATCTGTACTATAACTCCCAAACAGAACACTTGCATTACGCATCCAATCCCCTTGGAAATACCTTTCGTACAAGACCTGCCTAGAACCAAAAGCACTACATGATAAATCCCAGGCTAAACGGAACAATTCGATTCTCTCTTTAGCGGAAGAATTATCCGTGTCCATATATTGATTGACATAGTCGGACAAGGGTCCAGTCAAATCAGATTCCGTTGGTAGAGCCATTAAACTACTGGACCCCAGCAACTGAATTATCTCTATCATCCTGGGATACATACGGATAAATTGATTACGGGCCACGGTTATAGGAATTCTAGAAGGACACATGACCCCCCAAGAGTCTAATGCGGCTTCTGATTCTGCAGTTAATAAAAGAGCCTTCATGATTTCCAAATCTTCAATAAGTTCCGCAACCAGCGTCTGAACTTGATTAATATTTTCGGAACCTAACGTTTTAACCATTAAACTGGCAATGCCCAGAACAAACTCACACTTAGCAACGTTCTTGGTCACTACTTGATGCCCGGAATGGGCATATTGATTGGTAGCAGCACTTATTCCATTACATAATTCAATATCTTTATAAAGGAAAACTCTATCCCACGGAACTAGCACATCATCAAAAAAAACTATTGCATCCATCTCTTCAAAACGTGAACCCAGAGGATGATCAAAATGCGATCTACCCAGGTCATAACTTTCTCTACAGAGAAATTTCAGCCCCTTTGTTCCACACGGGATAGCGAAAGCGAAAGCGTAGCGCCAAGCCTCCGAATTATCAGCCAGTTGTTGGCCACGAGTTGGATAAACTGCAATCTCATCCGACAACGGGCCAAGAGTTGCCAGAGCACGGGGCCCACGCACCACCAGTCCATCTGGATTTTCATCAACTACCGCCAACGCCACCTCAGTACTGAAATGCCTGCTAGCTGCAGCCGGCAACCGGTTCCTTTGCAGGTTGACCAGAGTGTGGGTTAACGTCAAATCATTTTCCCGAACGTATTCGTAATAATTTTTTATGTTATCTTTAAACTCTGGCCGGTTCTGGGCAAAATAATCACCTGCTTCGGCCATACACATTAAGCTGACATTTAAAAAATCCGGTGTCCGACCCATCATTCCATAGCTAGTGTGAGCCCATCTGGACATCATAATTCTTCTACGGACAAGGTCTTCCTGAGTACGGGTAATCAAAAAAGAAAGACCAACCGGATCGCCCGTACTCGGCGAAGTGTAAACCATCTCCTTTTCAATACCTGGGGCATATTGCATTTCATATAACGCGGCTATAGAAGATGCTCCTCCAGATAATCCTTTATGGGTGGTTACATCGTGAACTCGTTCCCCACCAATAAAAACTTCCCTGGGTTGAGTCTTCAATCCGTCCAAGTATTGTTGGCCTGTCCGAGCCGGCATATTAACCCTCCATAGAAGGTACTCAAAAACCTAAGCTCCTAAGTATCTTCTCAACCAATTCATGGCATGAGCATTAAAATCTGAACAAGGAGAATGCGGTAACTCTGGATATATGTGAATGGCTTTAACAGCTTTGATTCTTTCGAACACAGGCATAATAGTGTTGTAGGGACACGTTTCATCTTTCATCCCAATGTTCATTAATGTTGGACATTCAATGGATTGAACCAAGTTCAACGTATCGAAATAAAACAAAGTATTTAGAATGTCCTCTGTGCTGTCCGAATTAAATTTAATATAATCGTACAATTCCTTATACGGGCTACTAGTTATGTTAATCGCCTCAGGATAATTACATAAAAACGGTTCTTCAGCCACCGCTACCGATAACCTGGAATCAAGGGAAGCTGTGGCAAGAGTAAGTCCTCCTCCTTGACTTCTACTCCACATACCTATACGACTTGAGTCTACCTCTGGTTGACAGCAAAGAAAGTCTAATCCTCGTATGCAATCCATATAAGCATACCGATAATAATAATCGTCCTTGTTGAACAAGTTGTAAGTAATTTTTGTGCCGTGATCTAATTGCCATTCTTGCGAGCTTTCCCCTTGAGCCCTGGGAAATAGTGTAAGGACCACAAAACCACTAACCACTAGATGAGTAGGAATCTCCTTCATCCCACCATATCCGGGGACCGCTAATACAGCAGGGAATCTACCGTTGGGTGGAGGATCTGTCGGCACACTATACCAACCTCTTATCTGTATTCCGTGAAAGCTATTCAAAACCAGTTGGTACGTCCGATATTCTCTAGTACTGCGTTCCGGAACATCCTCTAATGTAAACGAAACATCAAATTGGGAAAGGTCATGTTTAGTACGATTCCAGAAATTAAGCAGATTTTCAGGAGCCAAAATAACCCTCCACATCAACTATCATGTTCTACGATATGATGGTCACAGTACTTAAGGCTTTAAAATTCAATTTCATTGAAAATTAGGAGGTATGATCTAAAGTTTTCGTTCTAAAGATGCCATATCATCCTACATACCAAATAATAGGACGATCCAAACACTAAGCGAGTTCAACAGGAGCCAGTATTGACTACAAAGATTCGCTCGTTCTGGGCAAGGTCTAGCTCAACGCTTATTTGTGCAGATGGAAACAATTTATTTGTAATGTTTCTAATTTCAGGGATCTGTTCGGGATCTAACTCTAATATTATTATCCCATTATTGTTTAACCGCGGATCCGAAGGATCCGAAGCTTGTTCCAACAATCTTCGAATTAAATCAAGCCCATCGGCGCCGCCATCGAGGGCCTCAGTGGGCTCCCACTGTATCTCAGGTTCCAATCGGGGAATACGTTCAGTGGGGACATACGGTAAATTCGCGACGATTAGGTCTACTGGCTCCGGTAATGGATCTAAAAGGTCTCCCTTAAGAAGCGTAATCCGGTCTGCAACGTTATGCGACCGAATATTGTAACTTGATACATCCAACACGGGATCATAATAATCTATTGCATATATCTTTGCCGATGGAAGATGTAGAGCTAGATTGATAGCTATAGCTCCCGTACCTGTACCTACATCAGCTATAGTCAATTCGGCAGTTTCCATTCCCATCAAGCCCATGAACAATGTATGTTCGACAATCAGTTCTGTTTCGGGACGTGGAATTAACACATCAGAATTAACCAGCAGGTTAACACCATAAAATTCCTTGCGACCCAATATATAAGCGAGAGGTTCACGTTTTCGACGACGTTCGATAACCGAATTCAATTCATGTTCTTGCTGACCCGAAACTTCCATCTCTTGATTAGCAAACAAATCTTGCCGAGGCATCTGCATGGTGTTCATCACCATTACCTCAGCCTCTAACCTGGCATCTGGAATATCAAAGGTCTCTAACGTAGTGTGGGTCGCACGAATCACTTGTCGAAGAGATGGCATGACAACTTTTAAGAAGTAACCTCTTCCAACAGCTTGGCCTGTTCCCAAGAAATCAGGGTATCTATTATTTCTTCTAACTGCCCATCCATGACTTTAGGGATACCATGGAAACTTGTCGAGACCCTATGATCCGTGATTCTGTCTTGAGGATAGTTATATGTCCGTATCTTCTCCGATCTCTCCGCGTTTCCTACCTGAGACTTACGATTTTGACTAATTTCGGCGTCTTGTTTCTCTTGTTCCGATTCAAATAAACGAGCCCTCAACATAGACATAGCTCGCTGTTTATTCTTGTGTTGAGAACGCTCGTCCTGGCAAACTACTACTAATCCAGTCGGTTCGTACACTATGCGAACAGCGGTAGCTACTTTGTTAACGTTCTGCCCCCCGTGCCCCCCTGCGTGGAAAATATCTATTCGGAGATCCTCAGCATTTATTTTAACTTCTACTTCATCAGCTTGAGGCAGCACTGCTACAGTAGCGGTCGAAGTGTGTATACGTCCTTGAGCTTCAGTTTCTGGAACGCGCTGTACTCTATGAACTCCACGTTCATATTTCAAACGGCTAAAGGCTCCTTTCCCCTGAATTTCAAATGCTATCTTATTTAACCCGCCCAGATCTGACGGATTGGAATCCATTACATCTACTTTCCAATTCTGAAGTTGAGCGAACCGCGAATAAAGTCTATATAAATCGGCGGCGAATAGGCTAGCTTCACGACCGCCTGTACCTGATCGGATTTCTACTATCACGTCTCTGTCGTCATTGGGATCTTTGGGCAGCAAAGCGAATTGTAGAGCTTCAGCCAAGGTTAAAAGTTGATCTTCTACAGATTCCAGTTCCTCTCTCGCCATAACAACTAACTCTGGATCCCCTCCATCAGATAGTACAGACTGGAGATCCCCCTGTTCTTTTAGTAGATTTTGATGCTTACTAGAAAAATCTACTAATTCATCCAGAGAAGCCCTTTCTTTGCCCAACTCTTGTATGCGTGCGAAATCGGTAGCCACCTCTGGGTCTGCCATCAACTGTTCGATTTCGTCGTATCTGTTAACTATTGGAACCAATTTATCAAATATAGAAGTCATTACCGTCACACCAAATTAACGCTTTCAACCTGAATGACCAGTTTATCCCAATCACTCACCACGAACAAGTCGCCCTTACATCGGTAGTGGATATTATCCAGTTAGGTAAACCCTTAAACGTGTGGCTTAGTTCCCTGATGAATTGCTACTGTTCCAAAACCGACAAGTTGGTATCGCACATCTACCATACCGGATTCCTCCATGATACTGGATAGTAGATCCGCATCGGGGAATATGTCTACAGACTGGGGTAAATAAGAATAAGCTGAACGGTTTCCTGCAACCAGACTGCCTATCAACGGGACTATCCTGTGAAAATACGGCCGGAATAAATATCTTCTCAGCCCATGTTTCAATGGGGTTAATTCCAAAGTAGTAACTCTCCCCCCAGGGTTGACTACCCTCACCATTTCGCGAAGAGCACCGGAGAGGTCTGGCATGTTACGTAAACTAAATCCAGCAGTGGCGCAAGAAAATGTGTCGTCGTTGAATGGCAAAGAAAGGGCATCACCCAAGACCATACTGGTTTTGTCATACTGACTCTGCTGGATAACTTTAATTCGAGCCAAGTCGACCATCTCCGGAATTAAGTCGAGACCTACAACAGTGGTTAAATCAGGAATCCTTCCTAGCTCTAATGCTAAATCTCCAGTGCCTGAAGCTATATCCAATGCAAATCCCGACAATCCTGTAGCAGTGATATTAGCTGTTTGCAATTTCCATTTACGATGCATACCCATGGTCATTAGATTGTTCATTAAATCGTAACGTTGAGATATGCTTGAGAACATATCTGAAACATACCGTTGTTTCGCGTCACCTCTTAGCTGAACCATTTATTATCTATTCACCGGAATATTGCAAATCTGTTGGCAAATCATCACTAACACCCAAGGCAAGTAAAACCCGATTCACAATATAGCTGACCAAGTCATTTATACCGCGGGGTTTAAGATAAAAAGCGGGCTCCGGTGGAAGTATCACCACTCCTGCCTTAGAAAGAGTTAATAGGTTCTCTAAATGGATACTATGTAGCGGAGTCTCTCGTGGAACCATCACCAATTTGCGTCCCTCTTTCAAGCTAACATCAGCAGCTCTCAACAGTAAATTCCCTGATAAGCCATGCGCTACAGAAGCCACTGTATTCATACTACTAGGGACAATCGCCATTCCTCTTGTTCTATAAGTTCCGCTCGCAATAGGGGAACCCACATCACCTATACCGTAGTCTTGAAATAACGGATGTTCCCGCCATTCTGAAAGCATATTCGAGAATGGTTCGTCCAATTCATCTTGCCATACCAATCTAGCTGAATTGGAACAAACCACTACAGTTGGGATTTCACGATTCAAGAGTTCATTTACAGTTTCTTTAGCCAAAATCGAGCCACTGGCCCCCGAAATACCGATTACTACTGGATTAGTGATAAGCATGTAACTAAATCATTACCTCATTTGAACATTACCGATAAGACTATGAAAAACAGGAGTTGAACAGAAACATAACTATTAACCCTAAAAAATGCTACGCCAACTTTAGAAAGATCATCGGCCTTAACCAAGCGATTTTCATAAATTAGCAAACATACTGTTATAACCCAACCGATATAAAAGAAATACCCCAATTCCATCCATATACCTAAAGCTAACAAGGCACAAGCCGAAATAACATGCATCACCCGAACTATCTTTAGAGCGCCCGCTACCCCAAATTTCTTGGGGACAGAATTTATTCCGTGGCTTCGATCGAACTCATAATCAGTACAGCCATAAATGATGTCAAAGCCGCCTGCCCACATGGCGACCGCAAAAGACAACAATACCGCTTCCATAGGCAAGGTACCTGCCACTCCTATCCAGGCTCCAGCAGGAGCCATAGCTAAAGCCCAGCCGAGCATGAAATTACAACACCATGTGAAATATTTCGCATACGAATAGAGAATTACGTATCCTATTGCTACTGGCGTTAACCAAAAAGCTAGAGTGTTTAATTGATAGGAAGCGAAAACGAATATTGCTCCGGACACCAATATCATTCCGAGCACTTCTTTATGACTCAGGATTCCTTGCGGTATATGACGAGTAGAAGTCCTAGGATTAATCGCATCTTCCTTGGCATGTATCAAACGATTTGCCGACATCCCTACCGTCCGAACTCCCATTAACGCCACGATAATCCACAGAGTGGAATGCCAGCCGGGCCAGCCATCAGCCGCCAGTATCATGGCTATGAAAGCGAACGGAGTTGCAAAAAGAGCTTCCCAAATGCGAATTGAGCTTAAATAAAGCGGTATCTTTCCGGCAGTTATTCGGGTAGCACCAACGACATTAAAAGATACTTTCATGAGGATGAAAAACTTGCTTTTATAATTCTAAGGATATCTAGAATCATGATATTTAACGATTAGATCCAGTTATATCAATCTGATATTCTTGCCACTTGTTGTCGACCAAGTCCTTAACTTCTTGGTCCATTATGATTTCGGGCGGCCAACTTCCTTTATACCCTTCTTGGGCAGTTTTCTGAGTAGCGTCTATACCTAATTTGCCCCCGAACTTCGAGCCGGCTGATGCTACATCAAGATCATCTAATGGACCTGCAGAAACTACAAGATCCGAGTTGGGGTCAAAGTTATTAGCTACTCTCCAAACAACTTCGGACGGGTTTTGAACATCAACAAAATGATCAAGTACCACTATAGTTTTAGTTAAACTCATTAATCCCAGACCCCACAAACCATACATTACTTTCCGTGCGTGACCTGGATATTCCTTTTTTATCGAAACCAATACTAAATTATGGAATATACCCTCTGCGGGCATATTAATATCTACCACTTCTGGGAGTACAAGTTGTATCATCGGCATAAAAATACGCTCGGTGACTTTACCCATCCAGTAATCTTCCATGGGCGGCCGACCAACAACCGCAGCAGGATAAATAGGATCTCTTCTATGCGTGATGGTTGTTACATGAAAAACCGGGTAATTCTCTTCCATAGAATAGTATCCTGTATGATCCCCAAAAGGACCTTCCAAGCGTTCCTCACCCGGAATAACATATCCTTCAAGGATTATCTCTGCATGGGCTGGAACTAGAAGGTCCACAGTTTTAGCCTTGACCATTTCGACTCCCTCATCTCTAATGAAGCCTGAAAGCATCATCTCATCCAAATCAGGAGGCAACGGGGCTGATCCAGTCCATATCGTTGCAGGATCTCCTCCCAGAGCCACCGCCACTTCCATGTGAGTCCCATTTAACTCAGATTCAGACCGATAATGAGAGGCGCCTACTTTGTGAGTCTGCCAGTGCATACCTGTGGTTCTTTGGTCATAAACTTGAAGCCGATAAATCCCGTAGTTTTGGATCCCAGTCTCAGGGTTTTTGGTAATAACCAAAGGCAAAGTAATGTATTTGCCACCATCGAGTGGCCAACATTTTAATATCGGGAACTTTAATAAATCTACATCAGCATCACTAACTATTATTTCTTGACATGGCGCGTTACGAATTACTTTCGGTTGGAAAGAACCCATATGTATTAATTTACCCAAGGTCCTCACCCGATTCACTATTCCATCCGGTGGCCCATGAATCAATTGTAAAAAATCTTGAATCCTAGAGGTCAAATCGTCTATTTGTTCGACCCCTAAAGCCCATGCCATCCGTTGGTTAGAAGCAAAAAGATTAATTAGAACGGGAAAATCATACCCCTCAACGTTCTCAAACAAGAGCGCGGGGCCACCTGATTTAACGGATCTATCTGCTATTTCAGTGATTTCAAGCTCTGAACTCACTACACTGGAAATTCTAGACAATTGGCCCTTTTCTTCCAAATATGCAATGAACTCTCTCAGGTCCTTAAATTTCATACTCTCATAATTCCATAACGCCCTAACGGAGCCAACCCGTAGGAAAGTCGACTAATATACTATTAACTACCTCTTACATTGTAATGGTTGCTCGAACCACTGTTCAACACATTCAGCTAAAAGCGAAATAAAAAAGGGCCGGTATAATACCGGCCCCTTTCTATGATTGATTAAGTCGTATCAGAATTGGCTTCCGCTGGTCCTATTCTGGCTGAAGCAATCACTACAATACACAGGTCTATCTCCCCGTGGACGGAAAGGCACCATGGCATCTGCCCCACACTGAGCGCAGGTAATTGGATGCATTTCCTTAGGTCCATCGCCCCAGCCACCCCTCTCCTGATTTCGTCGTGACGAGCGGCATGGTTGGCAGCGCTTAGGTTCATTGACAAAACCTCGAGAAGCGAAGAATTCTTGCTCCCCTGCCGTAAATATAAATTCGCCACCACAGTCCGCGCATACTAGGGTTTTATCGGATAGTGCCACTGGTTGACCTCCTTGATCCGGTGATTATATTGAGTATCTTAGAAAGGTAGGCTGAATCCGTATATATATAGCAAATAATTGCTGAAATACGGTAATAAAACCGGTAACCTAACATATACCGTAACCTAATATATACCTGCAATCCGCTAATTGCAACTTGGCAAAACATGATTTCAAATGCCGGTGAGGATCGATTAAAAGATTCAGAATATTGACTTTCGCAAAAACGCAAACTTGCACTGTATCAATCCGCTTTGTATCCAATATAAGGCTTATAAATTACGAATATAGTATTTTCTGGTATTTTAGATCCCATAACATCTTGAGATATAACCCCATTTTATTTCACCTTGTTTCCAAAATAAGACTATGGTCTAACAGGATTAAGCACTAGCGACTTAACCCAGCCTAAGGTAGTATTAACGCATATTGTGGTGAGGAGATTAAGCCCAATGAAAAACAAGGTATACCCAGATTTTGATACCGCAGTAGCTGATGTACCAGA